>Ga0185299_10000092_pt1 | contig 285191 bp, 253 predicted proteins | sample PaiPotPPA55metaG_FD_128002 | JGI IMG/M metagenome (GOLD analysis project Ga0185299, IMG submission 128002) | Iron sulfur acid spring bacterial and archeal communities from Banff, Canada, to study Microbial Dark Matter (Phase II) - Paint Pots PPA... ...
CGACGCGCGGCACGCGCCGCAGGTCGCCAAGGCAAGCTGATTTCTTAGCAGTCGTTGTTGTAGTCGTTCGTAGTCGTTCTTTGCAGTCGTTTCTTTTTCTTCGCGCTCCCCTCTCTGAAATCTCGCCCACCTAATTCGCGGAGAGGGGGCAAAAAGATCGTCGGTGAAAAAGTGAAAATCGCAATCGTTGCCGCCGAGATCACTCCGTGGGCCAAGGCCGGCGGACTCGCCGACGTAATCGGCGCGCTGCCCGCGGCGCTCAAGCAAAGCGGCGCCGAGCCTGCGGTCATCCTGCCGGGCTACCGTAGCGTTCTCGACGCGCTCAAAACGGCGCCGGCGGCCGAGAATCTCTCGGTCCCGGTGGGCGACTCCTCCGAGCGCTTCGATCTCTTGCGGGCCGAGACCCGCGACGGCGTGCCGCTCTACCTCGTCAATCATCCGGGCTACTTCAATCGCCCGGGAGTATATGGCGAGCGCGGTGCCGACTACCCCGACAATCTGCATCGGTACGTGATGTTCGGCCGCGCGGCCGCGCTCGCCGCGGCGCGCTTCATCCGGCCCGACGTCCTGCACGCTCATGACTGGCACGCGGCGGTGGCGCCGATCGTGGCGCGTGCCGACCCGGCGCTGCGCGAGGCGCTCGGCTCCACGCTGACCGTCTTCACCGTGCACAATCTCGCCTTCCAGGGAATCTGCGAGGCGGCGGATTTCGGGCTGCTCAATATCGACCGTTCCTACTTCTCGGTCGAGTGCCTGGAGTTCTGGGGACGCGTTAATCTAATGAAGGGCGCGATTGTGCTGGCCGACGGCGCCTCAACCGTGAGCCCGACCTACGCGCGCGAGGTTAGCAGCGATCCGGAGCTGGGCTTCGGATTGGAGGGCGTGCTGCGCCACAAGGGCAGCCGCTTCGTCGGAATTATCAACGGCGCGGACTACACCGAATGGGACCCGGCGATCGACCCGATGATCGCGGCCAAGTACACGCCGGCGCGGCGCGAGGGCAAGGCGATCTGCCGGCGCGCGCTGCGCAAGCTCGCGGGCCTGTCCGATCGCGACGATGCGCCGATAGTCGGAATGGTGACGCGGATGACTCCGCAAAAGGGGATCAACCTGCTCGGCGAGGCGCTCGACGCGATGATGGGTCTCGGCGTGCAGCTCGTGATGCTCGCGAGCGGCGATCCGGCGCTGGAGAAGTATTTCAAATCCGCCGAGGAACGCTTCCCCGGTCAGTTACACGTGCGGCTCGCTTTCGACAACGCCTTTGCCCATCAGATTCAGGCCGGCAGCGACATCTTCCTGATGCCGTCGCGGTTCGAGCCGTGCGGGCTAACGCAGATGTATGCGCTTAAGTACGGCACCGCGCCGCTGGTGCGCGCCACCGGCGGGCTCAAGGACACGGTCACCGAGTTCGATCCGCAACACGGCACCGGCAACGGCTTCATGTTCAGCGACTATCGCGCCGGCGCGATGGTGGACGCGATGGCGCGGGCGCAGCGGCTCTTTGCGGACCACGCGGCTTGGCGCCGCCTGATGGACAATTGCTTAGCCGCGGATTTCTCCTGGACCGTGTCGGCGCGCCATTACCTGCGATGGTTCGACGATCTGCGCCGCGGGCGCCGCGCTTGACCTGCAATTCTGGGAAGACCGGCCGTGCCCACTACGTCATCATCGCCGATCCTGGTTTACGCCGACGGCTCCTGCGAGGGTAATCCGGGGCCCGGCGGATGGGGTGTTGTAATCGTCACCCCCGACGGGACGCATCGGCTTAGCGGCGGCGATTCACAAACGACCAACAACCGGATGGAAATCATGGCGGCAATCGAGGCGCTGCGCGCCCTCGATCCCGGCGTGCCGGTGATCGTGCGCAGCGACAGCCAGTACCTGGTCAGGACGATGAACGACGGCTGGCGGCGCACGAAGAACCTCGACCTGTGGCAACAGCTCGATCGCGAGGTCGCGCGGCACGACGTGCGCTTCGAGTGGGTGCGCGGTCACGCGGGCGACGCGCTCAACGAGGAGGCCGACGCGCTGGCGCGCGAGGCGACGCAGAGCGCGGCGAAAGGCCGCGCTCCGCGCCGCTCCGGCGCAGCCGGCGTCACGGCAGGGGCGGCGCCGGCGGTGACGCCTCCCGAGGTGGGACGCGCGGCGCAGGGCGCCGCGCGTCCTGCCTCGGGAGCGTCAGCGGCCGAGCGCACGGCCGGCCTCGGCCGGCCGATGCGCGCGGCCGCAGGTGGAGCGGCGGCGGCGGGCAGAGCCGCGCCCGCCGCTCCATCCACTCCATCCGATCCTTGGGATGACGATGAGGAACAACTGATAAACGAGAAGCTCAGACCGATGCTCGAAGACGACGAGCGGATCGCCAGATGCGACGTGTGTAAGCAGCTCTTCGTCGCTCGCGGCGACGAAACCTGCTGCTCGCAAGCCGGCTGTCAAATATCTAAGCGGTGCTAGCGAGCCGCTCAAACGTGGCTCACCGCCTGCGCGCTCAAGCATGGAGCGGAAGCGCGCGCTGAGCGCGCGCGCTTCCGCTCCATGCCCATTACGAATTTTGTCGCTCTGTCAGTTGTTCGCGGCTGCCGAGCGCTCGGCGATCAGCTTGTCGACTTCGGCGCGCAGGCGCGTCAACACGTCGTCGTAGCGGAAATTGCCCAGCTTGCGATCTTTCTTCTTGAGATTCACCGTCGTTGGACCGCACCACAGCCCCAGGTCCGCGTCGTCGGTCTCACCGGGCCCGTTCACCCGGCATCCCATCACGGCGATCGTGATCCGATGACGCGAAGCGTAGGTAGTAATCTCCTTCACCTGCTGTGCCAGCTCGACGAACTTTTCGTTCTCGACACGCGAGCACGAGGGGCACGAGATGATGTTCAGACCGGTGCCGAAGTCGGGCACCGAGATGAAGCGTCCACTCGCGACGTCCTTGATGATCTGATGGCCGACGGTGACCTCTTCATGCTTGCGCTCGTTTGGCAACGTGAGCGAGACGCGGATGGTGTCGCCGACGTGCTGCGCGAGCAGCTTCTCGAACGCGATCCGGGTCTTGATGATGCCGTCGGGCGGGAGCCCGGCCTCGGTGACTCCGAGATGAAGCGGAACGTCGGGCCGGCGCGCGGCAAAGCGCCGGTTAGCTTCCAGCACCTTGGCCGGGTCGGAGTCCTTGAGCGAGACGACGAAGCGGTCGAATCCCAACTCGTCCATCAGCTCGCAGTGCCACACCGCCGACTCCACCAGCGCGCTTAGCTGGTCGCCGGGATATTTCTCCAGGAAGGCCGGCGCGACCGAGCCGCAGTTGACCCCGATCCGGATCGCGAGGTTGTGTTCGCGCGCGACCTCGACCAGCCATCGGACCTTTTGCGGAACGGTTTTGGCTTTCTCGATATGGTGCAGATGGCCCGGGTTGTAGCGAATCTTGTCGACGTGCGGGCCGACCTTGCCGGCAATACGGTAGTTTTCCTGAAGGTCCACCGACAACACGATACCGCGGGTCTGCGCGCGAATTTCCTTGAGCGCAGGAACTTCCTTTTCATTGTCCAGCGCGATTCGCACGATTCCGGCGCCCGCGCGAGCGAGCTGATGCGTCTGCGCTACGGTCTGGTCGATATCGACCGTGCGCGTCGCGCACATCGACTGAACGACCACCGGCGCGCCACCGCCAACCTTGAGTGCGCCGATCTCGATTTGCCGCGTCGTGCGGCGCGTCCCTGCCTGCTCCATTAACGACAACTCCGCCTCTTCCACGCGCTTTAGTGATTGTGGCCTTCGTGACTATGCGCCGGCGCGCCCGCCTTGGCGCGCTGCTCGTCGCTCACCGCCATCGCGATCGATGAGTGAGCAAACGCTGCGCCCGCCCTGAGCGCCATCGCGACGAACGCCGCCTCGGCAATCTCCTCGTCGGTCGCGCCCTGCTTGATCGCCCGCTTGATGTGGTCCTCGATACACCACGGACAGGCCGTAACGTGCGCCGCGGTCACGGCCATCAGTTCCTTGGTCTTGGCAGGCAGCGCGCCGTCCTTGAAGATCATCTCATCCCAATCCATGAACCCCTTGAAGTAATCGGGCTTGAGCTGGCGCAGCTTGCGCAGGCTTTTGATCGTCTCTTTGGCAAAGAAGTCTGCCATCGTTCGTCCTCCGGAGCCATGTCCAATCACGAGGGTTTGTACCCGAACTATAACAGATGTTCGCGGGGCGCGTCCCTAGTAGAGCTGTGTGCGTCCGGGCCGATCAAATTCTTGTCACAATTACGTCATAAATCGGCCCTTATATATGGCCTATGTTGGTGCCGGGACCATTAGCTGAGCTTCTAAAATAATTTAGACCGGCAACTCTTGAAATGGTCCGTTGGCACCACTATGGTCGGCTAACCATGCTCTGAGTTGAAGGGGGGACGGAGAGGCAGGGAGCTGGAGGATACGCGGGCTAACCCGGGGGAGCCTCAAGTCTTGTGTGGCGAGTCGCTCGCCCGGAAAGGCGGGAGTCGTTAGCTATGCGGCAGCATAACCTTGGCGCGCAAGCGCCGGATTCGTTCACAGCCTCGGACCTCATTCTGCCTAGTCAGTTCTTTGAGCTGGTCGGCAAGAGCCGGTTCACGAGCGAGCAGCGGCTGATGCTCGCGGTGTTGGCCGACGCGATCAACATCCTGCAGGACTGGCGCGGGTCGTTCAGCGCGCGCAAGCGGCGGCTGTTTATCGAGGCCGCGCGATGGGTGATGGCGCGCGGCACCAACGTGCCGTTTAGCTTCGATAACGTCTGCGACGCACTCGAAATCAGTTCCGCAGCGCTGCGCGATCGGCTAAGCGGTCTCGCCGTTGGCGCCGACGATTCGCGTTTGCCACTGGCGCGACTGCGGCTGAAGGAGGCGGGACGCCTTCAGCACATGACGGTCAATCGCAGCCGGCGCGTCAAGCGTCCGAGCGGTTTGCACGCCCGCCGCGCCTGAGAGAGGCGGCCTGCGCCGCGCCGCCGACGCGCCGTTCAGTTTGAGGTGCGAGCTGCGCTCTCGGCCGGGCCGCTGTCAAGCATGCAATAGCCGAATTTAACCTCTTTTAGCTACGTACGCGATATTTCCCATCGAGCTTAAGTACACGAAAAGTAAGGGTTTTCCTGGGGTTTTCGCGGCTCATTTGACGGCCCCGCCTTCGGCCTTCTATGATCGACCGGCCAGATTCCGGAGGTTTTCGTTTCGTGCGTATGATCCTTCCGCCGATCGTCAATCGTAGGGAGATTGACCGCAATCTGGTGCTCTTTTTCCGCCAGCATCGAGCCGGCGCGTTTCGCCGCGCGATTTCCGACTTTTGCCGCTACTACAACGTTAAACGCCCGGCGATCGAATGGTTCGAATACCTCGATTGGGGCAAGACCGCCGGCAAGACCTTCGAGGACGGACGCATCCATCTCGTCCATCCCGAGAACTGGAAGCGCGGCCGCATCTATAACAAGGAACGCATGTGGATCGCGATGGTTTATCACGAGATGGGCCATTACCTGTTCTGGACCGACGCCGAACGCAAGGCCGACGCCTTCGCCTTCAGGATGGTGCGTGGATTGCGCCGACCCCAGCGGCGTACGCGGTCGCGCATGCGGTTACGCGGGCAGCTACAGATCACCGCAAGCACTGCGCGCCGCACAGCCGCAACTCCCCGGCGCGCGAGCCCTTCACCCGGGCGCACGGGCTCGTCGATTCGCCGGGTGAGCGCGCCGGCCCGGCGGCGCCGCTCGCGCACCGGCCGGCGTCTGCGTCCCGCCTAGCTATTTCGCTATCCCCTGGATCGCGCATCCCTCGAAGTCCCGCCGGGACACTCGCGTGTAAGGCTATCGGGCGGCTATGATGTGATCGCGATGGCGCATAAGCCAAATGTCGAAAATCGATGGTGGGTCGAGACCTCGGTCAAGCGGCCGCGCAAGGCCGAACCGGCCGCGCCCGACGCGCGCGGCGGCGAGCACGACCCGCCGCACGAGGCTGGCTCCGAGCAGGCGCCTCTGCAACTCGCGATCGTGGAGAACTTCTACTCGGTTGCGCGCGACTACGATCAGGATCGCGCCAAAGAAGACCTGACCGACAACAACCTGCGCATCGCGCGCGCGGCCAATCCGCAGCCCGGCCAATGGGTCTACGTCGCGATGACCGAGGAGCACTATCCCGCGCGCCTGATCAAACGGATCAAGGATGAGTTCCGTTTGCCGCGCGAGGCGCGCGGCGTGATTCTCGATCACGGCCGCGTGGTGCGGCTGCTGGTGTGCGGCCCGCAGCTCGAGGACTGGATGCTCGACGTGACGCTGAGTGACGAGCCGTCAGTCGACGTCTATGTGTGGAACACGATGCATCGCGAGCGGCTGTTCAAGCGTGCCGAGGAGGCGCTGCGCCAGGCACGGCGCTGGGCGCTCAGCCTGATCGAGTATCCGCCGCCGCGCGACGAGCCCTTCCGCGGCGCCCTGCTGTAGGCGGCGTCCCGATCCTCTAGGCAACTCTGCATGCGGGTTGACGCGGCTTACGGAAATTCGACGCTGGCGGTGCCGATCACCAGCCGCTCGGCGTCCTCGTTTTCGATCCAGACGTCGATCTCGACGCGTTTCTCGGCCGGTTCGACGTGGGTCACGAAACCGTTCAGCGTAATCGTATGGCCGGGTTGCACCGGCTGCCGGTAGGTCGTCCCGAGCCGCGCCAACCGCGCTCCGCTCTGCCCGATCCAATCCGTCACGAGCCGCGAGAGCATCCCGAGGCTCATGTTGCCCGGCGCGATCATCCCGGGCAGCCCTTCTGCGCGCGCGCCCTCGTCGTCGGTGAAGCGCGGCACGTCCATCCCGCAAGTGCGCGCGTAGGTCCGCACCTGATCCTTGCTCAGGTGGATTTCCTGCGGGCCGAGCGTATCGCCGATCTTGACCGCGTCGAATTTCATGATGGACATTGAGGCAACCTACGGCCGGTTCATGAAGCGATGGTCGATGTGCGCGACGACCTCGCCGTTTTGATTTTGCACGGTCGAGCGCACCACCACGAACACCATCGAGCCGCTGCGCCCGGTCTTCTCGTAAATCTCCTTGACGTGCGAGCTGAGCGTGATCTTGTCGCCGGGACGGATCGGCGCGCGGAACTCGACGTCCTTGCCGGCGTCGAAGCCGGCGCGGCCAAATCTCGGCACGTGAGTGAAGAAATGGCGTCCATTGCGGAAGGTGACCGCGAACGAGGGCGGCGCGACGATGCCGCCGTACGCTCCCTTTTTCGCCGCCGCCTCATCTGTGTACAGCGGATTGGTCTCGCTGATGGCGGTACAGAACTTGCCGATGTCCTCGGCGCTGACGTTGACCGGATCGGTAACTTCGAAGACCTTGCCGATCAGCGCCGGATCGTAATCAACCGCCATTGTGCCTTACCTCGTCCGGGACCGCCGCGGGCACGGGCTTGCGCTTGGGGCGGAAATCGACCGGTTCGTACTTGCCCTCTTTGAGTTCACGCACCAGGTCCTCGATCGAACGGATATCGGCCTCGAAGCGGGTCGCGCAGAGCGCGATCAGACTGACCAGGTGGCTGTCCGATCCGCCCACCGCGCGGTAGCCATACTTGTGCACCAGTTCCATCGAGCGATCGTCTTCGCCCTTGCGCGAGCCGCCGTTGAGAACTTCGACCGCGACCACGTTTTGAAGGGGCGGCTTGACCGCGTAATGCTCGTACAAGCCGACGGTCGGGCGTCCGGGATGGCACGGCACGGCGACCCCGCCCATCCGCCCGACTTCGTCGATCAATTCCTGCGCGTTCAGCCGGACGTTGGCGAAATCGAAGCGCCGCGTCATCTCGTCGGTCACGCCGAAGACCAGCATGTGGCCGTAGTCGGTCTCGACTTCCGAAGCCTTGAGCACCATCAGGCCGAACTTGTCCTCGAGCGCGCGGTAGTCGGGGCTGGCGTTGAACTGGCGATGCTCGGTGAGCACGATGCCGTCGACGGGGCGCTCCTTATGGCGCAGCTTGATCCAGTTGAGGTAGGCCTCCAGCGGCGCGCGGCTGTCTTCCGAGGCTTCGCTGTGGCTGTGCAGATCGAGGATTGTGGCCACTTACACGACGTCCTTACCTCGCCGGGCGAAACTTGAGCAACGTCACTTCGGGCGTGGCGTCCTCGAACACGGCCTCGACGGGCATCCCTATTCTAACCTCATCGGGCTTGCACTCCACAAGGTTGGTCAGCACCTTGAGCCCCTCGGCGAGTTCGACGTAGGCCATCACGTAGGGCAGCGATTCGCGAAAGCCCGGCGTCTGGTTCTGCATCGTCACCGTGAAAGTGTAGACTGCACCTTTGCCGGCACATCGCACCCACTCGGTGCGCGAGCTCAGACAGTTTGTGCACAATGCTCTGGGGTAATAGCGCAGATCGCCGCAATCGCGGCATTTCTGGATATACAGCTCGTGACGCTTGAGCGCCTCCCACCACGGGCGACTCTCCTCGTCGATACGCGGCAGCGGCTTGGCGTATTTTTTCTTGTCGGACTTTTCGTCGGCCATCGTGGAGTTCCTGTTCTGCAGCTAGTGCTTCGCCGGTCTACTGATTGCTCAGGATGAGCGTCGCGCCCGAGTGGCGGGTGCCGAGCGCGCCGCCGGTGCCGTGACACAGCGCCAGCGCGCAGTCCTTGACCTGGCGCGGGCCGCATTCGCCGCGCAATTGCTTGACCGCCTCGATCACCAGGAAGATGCCGCGCATCCCCGGATGGTTCGACGATAGCCCGCCGCCGTCAGTGTTGGTCGGGAGCGCGCCGTCGTAGCGTAGCCGGCCGCCCGTAATGAATGCGCCGCCTTCGCCGCGCCTGCAGAATCCGAGATTCTCCAGCGTCATCAGGACCGTGATCGTGAACGAGTCGTAAATCATCGCCATGTCGATGTCGGCCGGGGTGACGCCGGCGCGCTCGAAGGCGGGCGGTCCCGATTGCGCCGCCGCCATCTCCATGAAGTCGCGCCGGCCGCGCGCCGGATGGCGCACGGTCTCGCCGCAACCGAGAATGTAAGCTGGCTTCTTCTTCAGATCGCGCGCGCGTTCGGCCGAGGTCACTACCAGCGCGCCGCCGCCGTCGCTGATGATGCAGCAGTCGAGCAGATGCAGCGGCGACGAGATGATGCGCGAGGCCATCACGTCCTCAACCGTGATCGGGTCGCGATACTTGGCCGCCGGATTCATCGAGGCGTGCAGGCGCATCGTGACCGCAATTTCGGCGAGCTGCTCGGAAGTCGTGCCGTACTCGTACATGTGGCGCTGCGCCATCATCGCGTACGCCCCGACCGTGGTCGGTCCGTACGGCACTTCATACTGATCGCACGGATCGCTGCCGCCGCCCCCACCGCCCGTTCCGATCGCAAAGCGCTGCGAGGCCGCGGTCGAGCCATAGACCACCACCGCGACCTTGCATAGGCCGGCCGCGATCGCGGCGGCGGCATGCGCGGTATGCGCGACGAACGACGAGCCGCCGATCGAGGTCGAGTCGAGGAAGTTGGGCGTCAGGTTCATGTAATCGCAGAACCCCACGATCCCCATCCCGCTCATCCCGATCCCGGTCGTGCACACGCCGTCGACGTCCTGGATCTTGAGCCCGGCGTCGTCGAGCGCGCCGCGCATGCTCTCGGCCATGATCTGAAACATGCTCTTGTTGGGCGCAAAGCGGGCCGGATGCTCGTAGACGCCGGCCAGCGCAGTCTTGCGGCTTAGGCTCATCGGACGCTCCCTGGCTACAGTTCGGAGAGAAACCCCTCGATGGCGGAGTTGGTTTCGGCCGGCTGCTCGTTGGGCAGATGATGCGCGGCGTTCGCGATCACGCGTAGTTTCGAGCCGCGGATGCGGCCGAGGATAAACTCGGCGTCGGCCGGGGTGGTGATCGGATCGTCGGCGCCGGCCAAAATGAATGCCGGCTTGTCAATCCGTGCGATTTGCTCGCGCAGATCGCATCGCGTACACGCCACCATGTCGGTGTAGCGCACGCGCGGGTCGGTCTGAATCTGCTCCATCCAGCCCTCGCGCACGACCTCGAAGCGATCCTTCACCGTGGCCGGCGAAAAGCCGTCGGTGACAAAGGCCTGCGGCGCGCGGCCCATCGCGACCCCGTGCAGCGCCTGGATCCTCTCGGGCGGGATGTTGAACCGGGCCGCGGTCACCACCGGCACGATCGCCTCGACCCGCTTGGGATAGCGCAGCGCCATGTCCATCGCGATCGCCCCGCCCATCGAGCGTCCCGCGATCACTGCCGAGCCGATGCCGAGCGCATCGAGCAACGCGACTACGAAGTCGCTGTACTCCTGGACCGTCATGAGCCCGTCGACGCCGGCGGAGCGGCCGTGCGCCGGCAGATCGATCGCGAGTGGGCTGTGGGAGCGGCCGAGATGGCCGACCTGGTTGTGCCAGCTATGGCCGTTGGAGCCCGCGCCATGCAGCATGACTACTTTGCGTCCGCGCGAAAAGTCGGGCACCACGTCGGGCAGCGTGGTTTGCCCAGCATAATAGTAGTAGGTGGCGCAGCCCTGCACTTCCACGTACTTGGTCGGCATCGTTGTAAGCACTCTCCGGCGGCGTATTTGAGGTTAGCTATTCGGAATGAAGGGCGGTTGTCAAACGCGCGCCGGCCGGACGTTTCGCGGCGCCCGCGTCAGGCGCGCAATTTCAGGCACGGCCGTTCACGAACGGCCCCCACGAGATGACCGCCGACAAACTCTCAGGAAGACCGGATGGGGTCAGGAGAGAATTTCACGCAACGACCTGAGACTCACCACTCTAGCGGCGGCGGCGAGCAGCGCGGCGGCGACGCGGTGGACTTGCGGCCTCTCGACCCGCCTGGTCGCGCTCCCACTGTTCGATCGCTTCACGGCTGAATCGCCAGTTACTGCCGACGCGGAAGCCGGGCAACCGTCCCTGTCTGAGGAGGCGGTAGATCGTCGTAGGATGAACTCGCAGGTGTTCCGACAATTCCTTGATGGTGAAAATCTGATCGCTTTGAGCTGCTTGAGCCATTTGGGTGGGTTTGCCTGGAGGCGTCGCTTTTTGAGGGGTTCCTTTTTTCATTCCGTGCGGACGATAGACGCTCGATTTCACCTGCAATTCCAGCCTCTGATGTCGCCTTGGCGGAGTCAAGACATTTTATACAAAGGCAGGTTGAAGCTGCGTGCGATCGCTTGCAAGAGCGTTAAGATGCCACAAGCGGAATGCTGTCTATGCCACTTTTAGGGCAGTTTAAAGAAATTAGTCATTTTTCGATAAGTAAAAAAAAGTCAAAAATTGACAAGCGGAACTCCTCGCCTGGCCTTCTCCGGCCTCGAATAGTCTTCCGATTGGCGCAAGCCCTGCGCGTTCGGTTAAGTTTGGGAAGCGTGCGCGGACCGCCGCGGCCCGCGCCCGACTTCAGCGATAAAAGGCATGCGCTATGAGCCCGCCCGCCCCGCGCCGCAGTTTGTTGCTCGCGATGCTCGCGTGCGCCGCGCTGTTCTTCGTACCCGCATCGTTTTTCGGCGCGCCGCCAGCCGTCGGTGATCCAAGCCAGCCGGGCGCACAAGCCTCGCGCGCCGCACAGGTTTCACCAGACGCGATCGAGGTTCATTCGATCGAAGTTCACAGTGGACAGTTCGAGTCCGATGGAAAGCCGGTCGAGGATTTCTACTGCGTGCCGCTCGCGCCCGGAGCGCATCCGGCGGTCATCCTGCTGCATGGCGCCGTAAAGCGAGGCGATGGAAACCAGGGTTTTGCCGATCAGTGCCGCAAGCTGGCCGCGGCCGGTTACTACGCGATGTTCGTGGAATACTACAGTCAGGCGGGGCCGGCCCGGCCCGGCGATCCTCCTGTGACAGGAAAGGGCTTCGCGGCCTGGGTCAGCGGAAACTTTCCGATTTGGACGCGCGAGATCGCGAGCGCAATCGACGCGCTTAGCCAAAATCCCGAGGTCGAGCGCGATCGGATCGCGCTGATAGGACATTCGCTGGGCGCTTTTCTGGCGCTGGCCGTGGGCGCGTCGGAGGGCGGCCGTGTGGCCGCGGTGATCGAATACTATGGTGCGCTAACCAATACCGCCCCGCCGATGGTAGCGAACATGCCGCCCACGCTTATCCTGCATGGCAGCGCCGACACGACCATCCCGGTGCGCTATGCGTATGAACTCAATGCGCTGCTCACGAGTTACAATCGCCCTCACGAGATGAAAATCTATCCCGGCGCCGGGCACAGTCTCGACCCCGTAAATTTCCCCGACGCCTGGCGAAGGAGCCTCGATTTTTTGCGGCGCTACCTCGGCCGCTAAGCAAACGCGCAACTGACGCGACAGATCAACGCAGCCATTGCGGCAGGGAGCCAAACGATGGCGGACGAACCACTATCGCTCAAAGAAGCCGATGCGGTCGAAATCACCACAGTGCTCGACAACACCTGCGACATGCTGCTGCCCTCCAGTGCCACGGTGCGCCGCGCCTCGCTCGGGACGCGGCTCGGACGCATGGCGCTCCGCGCCGAGCATGGCTTCGCGGCGGCCGTGAAGGTAAGCGGCACGGGAACCTCGGAGTCACTGCTCTTCGACGCCGGGCTGAGCCGCGACGGCCTGATGCACAACCTCGACGTGCTCGAGCTCAAGCCCAACGAGATGCACGCGATCGCGCTCAGCCACGGCCACGCCGACCACACCAACGGGCTGGGCGGGATGCTGCGGCGGCTGGGTGGCCGCCGGATGCCACTGCTGCTGCATCCCGACGCGTTGCTCCAGCGTAAGGTCGTGCTGCCCGACGGCCACGAGATGCAACTGCCGCCGCCCGATCCGCGCGTGCTGCGCCACGACGGGGTCGAGCTGGTCGAGGAACGCGGGCCGTCATACCTGCTCGGCAACCTGGTGATGATCACGGGGCAAATCCATCGCACGACCGATTTCGAGACCGGCTTTCCGATCCACTTCGCGCGTATCGGCAAGCAATGGCAGGCCGACCCTTATATCCACGACGACCAGGCGCTGGTGGTGAACCTGCGCGGCAAGGGGCTGGTGGTGCTGACCGGATGCGGCCATGCGGGCGTGATCAATACAGTGCGCCAGGCGCGCGCGCTCTCCGGCGTGGAGCGCGTGCACGCGATCATCGGCGGGTTTCATCTCTCGGGGCCGCTGTTCGAGCCGGTTATCGCGCCCACCGTGGCGGCGCTCCGCGAGATCGCACCGGAGATGATCGTGCCGGCGCACTGCACCGGATGGCGCGCGACCCATCTGATCGCGCGCGAATTCCCCGGCGCCTTTGTACAAAACAGTGTCGGCACGCGCTTTGTACTGTAAAAAGAGCGCTGACACAGGACACAAGATTTTTGCTAGGATTGTGAAGGCGTCGAGACACGGGATTCGACGAGATCCACAATCTAGTCCGCAGCGAGGTTAACCTCTGAGCTTTTCCCATAGCCCTACCATCGAGGATGCGGAACGCGCCGTCCTGGTCGGAGTCGAACTGGCCGGTTCCAACGGCGCAATCGCCAGCGAAGACTCGCTCGGTGAACTCGACGCGCTGGCCGAAAGCGCTGGCGCGCAGATCGCTGCCACCGTCAGCCAGAAACTCAAACGTCCCGACCCGCGCACCTTTATCGGCCGCGGCAAGGTTCAGGAGGTGCGCGACCTCGCACGCGAGCGCGGCGCCACGCTGGCGATCTTCGACGACGCGCTCAGCCCCGCGCAGGCGCGCAATCTGGAAAAAGAACTCGAGCTGCGCGTGATCGATCGCAGCCAGCTCATCCTCGACATCTTCGCCCAGCGCGCGCGCACGCTGGAGGGCAAGCTCCAGGTCGAAATCGCGCAGCTAAGTTACCTGGCCCCGCGCCTGACGCGACAATGGGCCCATCTTTCGCGTCAAGCCGGCGGCGGCGGCGCCTCGGGCGGCCGTATCGGGATCCGCGGCCCCGGCGAAACGCAGCTCGAAGTCGACCGCCGGCGCGTGCGCGAGCGTCTGACTCGGCTGCGCCAGCGCCTCGGCGAAGTCGAACGCACACGCACGATCCAGCGTCGTCGCCGGCTCGAGGTTCCCTATCCAACCGTGGCGCTGGTCGGCTATACCAACTCGGGGAAATCGACCCTGATGAACGCCCTTACCCAGGCCGGCGTCGAAACTGCGGACCGCCCGTTCTCGACGCTCGATCCGACCATCCGCCGCTTAAGGCTGCCCGGCAAGGTGACGGTGATGCTGGCCGACACGGTCGGCTTTATCCATCGGCTGCCTCACATGCTGGTCGAGGCCTTCAAGGCCACGCTCGAGGAAGTCCGCACTGCCGACCTGTTGCTCCACGTGGTCGATGCGAGTTCGCCGCTGGCGGCCGAGCGGATAGAAATCGTCGATCGGGTGCTGGAGGAGATCGGCGCGGGCGCGGCGTCGCGAATCGTGGTGATGAATAAGATAGACCTCGTACCGGCCAACGGGATACGGCTTGCAACCGCATCCGACACGGTCGCGATCTCGGCACTGCGGACCCGGGGGCTGGACGAACTGCTCCGCGCGATGGCGCGATGGTTCAGCGCATGGCGCGAGGAAGTGACGGTTATGCTTCCGGCCGGGCGCGGCGACCTGGTCGCGATGGCGCGGCGAGACGGCGAGGTGCTGGGAGAGGAGTACAGCAACGGCACCGTTTCGCTGCGGGTACGGGTCAGCGCGCCGGTGGCCGGACGGCTGCGCAAAGCGGCGATCGTCTAAGCGGCAAGCGGCTTAGAGATGGGAGCGCATATCCCTAATCCTTCGCCACGGCCCGCCAGCATCCTGCCGGCGGCGGTCGGCCGCGTGCGCCTCGGGCATCTGCTCAAGCTCCCCAACATCATTTCACTCTGCCGCATCGGGATGGTCCCGATTTTCCTGGTCCTGCTGAGCAAGGACCGTTTCACGGAAGCGCTCTACGTCTTCGTGCTGGCGGCGGTGACCGACGCGCTAGACGGCGCGGTCGCGCGATGGTTCGATATCCGCACCGAGCTTGGAGCGATCCTCGATCCGTTTGCCGACAAGCTGATGCTGCTAAGCGCGCTGGTGGTGTTGACCTTCGAGCACGCGCTTCCGGTGTGGCTTTTGATTTTGACTGCGATCCGCGACATCGTGCTGGTGCTCGGCTACCTTATGATCTCGTTCGCCGCGGGCGAACGCTTCCCCGTACGGCCGAGCGTGTTCGGCAAAATGACTACGGTGCTGCTGATCGTGTGCGTCATTGGCACGCTGACGGCGCATTTCGGCCTGAGCCAGGGCTACTGGTACGCGCTGCTCTATCTGACCGGTACAGTGCTGGTGGTGTCGGGGATTCACTATCTGTACCAGGCGCTGGTCTATCTCAGCCAGCACGTCCCCGAACTGTTTTCCTAGCTATACTGTTTTTCTAGCTAGTTGATGACCTTGGAGGTGCGCAATTCCTCGATCGTCGAGCGCTCGACGCCGAGTTCGCGCAGCACTTCCTCGGTGTTCTCGCCCAGGCGCGGCGGAATCCGCCACATCCGCGCCGGCGTCTCGGTAAAGCGCGCGCCGGGATTTACCGTGCGCACGGTGCCGGCATCGGGATGCTCGTACAGGGTGAAGTTTTCGTTGGCGACGACCTCTTCGTCAGTGAACAGCGTCTCGTAGTCGTTGACGCGGCCGACCGGGACGTCAGCCTTCTCCAGCACTTCGAGCCACTCGGCGGTCGTGCGCTCCGGGAGCGTTTTGGCGAGCCCGCGCAGGATGCCGCGAATGCGTTCGGTGCGGTCTGCGACTTCGGTCCACCATTCGTGATGCCCGACGCCCAGGCACAACCGTTCGAACTGCTCGTCGGTGAACGGTGCGACCGAAATCCATCCGTCCTTGGTCGGAAACGGATCGAGGCTCTGGCTCTTCGGCGCCTGGTCCTTGTATTCGTCCTCGGGCACGAAGGTGTAGCCCACCATCGTGTCGTTGCAGGTGAACGCCATCATCGCCTCGACCATCGGGATGCGGATGTTCTGGCCTACGCCGCGATTACGCGCCGCGTGCAGTGCGCTCACGATGCTGAGCGCGGCGGTCATCCCGCTGATCTTGTCGGCCAGCGCCATCTTGACCACCGTCGGCTGTCCGCCGCGCCGCCCTTGCAGCGCCGCCATGGTCGAGAAGCATTGGATCACCGGGTCGTAGGCGGGCGCGTTGGCGTAGCGGCCCTTGGGGCCGAAGCCGCAGATCGAGCAATAGACGATCTTGGGATTGAGCCGGCGGATGTCGGCGTAGCCGATACCGAGGCGCTCGGCGACGCCGGGGCGATTGTTCTCGATGAACGCGTCGGCGCGCACGGCCAGCATCCGCACCAGGTCGCGGCCCTTTTCTTTCTTGAGGTCGATCACGACGCTGCGCTTGTTGCGGTTGAAATTCAGGAACGATGCGGTGACGCCGTTCTTGCGCGGCCGCCCGATCCGCCGCGTGGTGTCGCCCTCGGGCGGTTCGACCTTGACAACGTCGGCGCCGAGGTCGCCCAGCAGCATCGCGCAAAACGGCCCCGAGACCACCTGGGTCAGGTCGAGGATGCGAAAACCAGCCAACGGTCCATCTGCCATGTGAAGTTATTCCTCAGTGCGTATGTCCGCCGCGCGGCGCCACCCGCCCTTTTCCCCCGGCCCCCTCGCCATCCGCCGATTTCGCCGGCGCGGGCGGACGCCGTCGTTTCAGGATACGAGCCAAGCCGCGCGAGCGCGAGGGTAGTGCCTGATTATTCCCGCAGCCTATCGCGCGTCAAGCGCCATAACACGATCTAAGAGCACGCACGGCCGCGCGTTGCGATCCTCGCACCTTTGTGGTCACCTTTAATAGAGCGTGCTCAGCCGAGACCCTCGCGCAAACGCGCGTGGCCAAGCGCCGGCAACTCGCGCCGCACTCGTAAAAGGTACTCGAAATCGATCGGCGCGACGACCACGCCCTCCTGGTCGGAGGCGCGCGCGATCACGCGTCCCCACGGATCGACGATCATCGAATTGCCATAGTCGCTGAAGCCGTGGACGTTGGTCCCGAACTGCGCCGGCGCGATAACGTAGGCCTGGTTCTCGATCGCGCGCGCGCGAATCAACGCATCCCAATGCGCCTCGCCGGTGGGGAAGGTGAAACAGCTGGGCACCGTGATGATCTCGGCGCCGGCGAAAGTCAGGCGACGATAGAGTTCGGGAAAGCGCAGGTCGTAGCAGACGCTAAGCCCAATTGTGCCGCGCGGCGTACGCGCCGAGACGACCTCGCTGCCCGCCAGCTTGGCGTCGGACTCCTTGACCGTGACGCGGCCCGGCAAATCGACGTCGAAGAGATGGATTTTGCGATAGACGGCCATCCGCGCGCCGTCGGGGCCGATCAGCACGGAAGTGTTGTAGCGCTTGGGCTGACCGGGCGCGTGCTCGGTTATCGAGCCGGCGACGATATGCAGGCTCAGCTCGCGAGCCAGGCGCGAAATCGCCGCCAACGATTCGCCCTCGAGCGGCTCCGCGGCAGCTGCCTCCTCGGAGCGCTTGCCGCGCCAGTTGAAGGTCTCGGGCAATGCGACCAGGTTGGCGCCGCGCGCCGCTGCAAGCCGAATCAAGCGCTCGGCGCGTTCGAGGTTGGCCGCCTTGTCGCTCCCCGCCGCCATCTGGATCGCCGCCGCAAGGTAGTAACTCATGCGCCTGCCTCCGATTGTCGCGCCGTCGCCGTCGATACGCCCGAGTTCATCGCGAATTCAATAACGCGGCACCGCGGGGTCGACCGTCGCCGACCATAGATCGATTCCACCGCTCAGATTCGACACGCGCTCGAAGCCGAGCCGCGCCAGGTACATCGCGACCTGCGCGCTGCGGATCCCGTGATGGCATACCACGACCGTCTCCTGGTCGGGGTCGAGTTCGGTTAGACGCGAGGGAATCTCACCCATCGGAATATGCGTCGCGCCTGGGAAAGACGCGATCGCGATTTCCTCGGGCTCACGTACGTCGAGGATGACGGGCCGCTCGCCGCGCCTCAGCCGCTCGCTCAGTTGCTCCGGGAGAATTTCACCGATTTCCATTTTTCAATTTTTCACCAATTCCACATCATAGACGCTCTGGCGTCACGGTTCATGATCGCGATTCTCGGTTGGGCGCCTGCGCCTTATCAATGTAGCATTGTCAGCGGGCCGCAGAGCTTAACGGGTACGGCCCGAATTCCCCGAGTTCGATGATCGAGCGCACGCGACAGATTAAATTGATGGCCCAGGCGATCGCCGAGGCCCAAAGCGGCGCCGGCGAGGGCGAAGTGCCGGTCGGCGCCGTCGTTGTCGGCCGCGGCACCGACGGCGCGGACGGCGTGATACTCGCGGCGGCGCGCAACCGCCCTATCGCGCTCAACGATCCAACGGCGCACGCCGAGATGCTCGCGCTCCGCCAGGCCGGTGCCGCGCTCGGCGCCTACCGCCTGGACGGCGCGGCGCTGTTCGTGACGCTCGAGCCATGCGTGATGTGCGTGGGCGCGATGGTTCACGCGCGGATCGCGGAGCTCTACTTCGGCGCGCGCGATGAAAAGGCGGGCGCGCTCGGATCGGTTTACGACATCGGGCGCGACGGGCGCCTCAACCATCGGATCGAGGTCTACGGCGGCATGATGGAGTCTGAATGCGCCGCGCTGCTGCGCGACTTCTTCCGCTCCCGCCGCGGCTCTGACTAGACTTAACAGGTCAACCTAATCTCCACGAATATCCGATACTCGCTATTCTAGAGAACAGCCATGCAGCGATTTCGAAAACTGGCGTCCATGATGGGTGTCGAGCACGCGATCATTCTCGCACCGATGGCTGGGGGGACCAGCACTCCGGCGCTGATCGCGGCCGTCTCCAATGCGGGAGGGCTCGGCTCGCTCGGCGCGGGCTACATGACTCCCGACGACATCGCGAAGGCGATCGCGGAGATCCACGAGCGGACCAGCAAGCCGTTTGCGGTGAACCTGTTCGCGGGCGGCTACGACGGCACCGGCTCCTCCGACACGGCAGCGATGCTCAAGCTGATCGCTCCATGGCACGAGCGGCTCGGCCTGCCGCCGCCGGCGGCTCCGGCTGGCTCATTGCCGCCGTTCGAGCAACAGGTCGAAGCGGTTCTCCGCTCGGACGTTCCGGTGTTCAGCTTCACCTTCGGCATTCCGGCGGCTGAGATCATGCGGGGAATGAAAGATCGCGGAATCAAGCTTATCGGCACCGCAACGACGGTGTCCGAGGCGCGAGCGCTGGAGCAGGCCGGCGCCGACGCGATCGTCGCCCAGGGCAGTGAGGCCGGGGCCCATCGCGGCACCTTCATCGCCGCGCTCGAGGATAGCCTAGTCGGAACGATCGCGCTGGTGCCGCAGATGGCCGACGCGGTTTCGGTTCCGGTGATCGCGTCGGGCGGAATAATGGACGGCCGCGGAATCGTCGCCGCCGCGGCGCTCGGCGCAAGCGGCGTGCAGTTGGGAACCGCCTTTATGGCCTGTCCGGAGAGCGGCGCGCCGCCGGCCCACAAGGCGGCGATTCGCGCGGTCCACGACGACGGCACCACGCTGACGCGCGCGTTCAGCGGCCGGCTCGCACGCGGGATCACGAACGGGTTTGCGGCCGCGATGCGCGGCCACGAAGACCAGCTTCTGCCCTACCCCGCTCAGAACAACCTGACTCGCCCGATGCGCACCGCGGCGGCCAAGCAGGGCAACGCCGATTGCCTCTCGTTGTGGGCGGGACAGGCCGCGCCCCTCGCGCGCGAGATGCCGGCCGCAGAGCTGGTCGCGCAACTGTTGCGCGAGACGGCCACGATGCTCGCATCTATCGTCCAGTAGCTCGCGCAATAGCGACGGCTCTCGCCTATAATCCGTCACGCGCGCAATGGGCAATTTCCGATTCTACCGCCGCCTCCATATCTTTCCGGGTCTCTCGGTCAATCTCTCCAAGTCGGGGCCAAGCCTCACGGTCGGCGTGCGCGGCGCCCATCTCACGATGGGTCCGAGCGGCGTCCGCCGCACCGTCGGCATCCCGGGCACGGGCATCTACTACACCTCGCACAGCGGCTACCAGAGCGGAGTTCATTCGGCGCACGTCGATACTCCGATCAGTCCCGAGCAGCAGCAGTGCGCGCACAGCGTTGGTGGATGGCTCGCGCTGGCCGCGATCGTCGGAATCGCGCTCGTGATCGGCATCGCGATCGGCTCCGCTGGCCACTGACACACTCGCGCAAGTCTCGCGCGATTGCGCAGGACATATGAGATTGACTATGAAATTGTGCATGGCGGCGGGACGATGCTTCGGCCGCTTTGACTAGCCGCGATGCCCAGCGAGAAAGCCAAAGACAACAAAGCCCTGGCGGCGACCTGCGTCGCTTGTGGCAAGGCCGTCTCGACCGAGAGCATGGTCAGCCTGCTCGGCCGCGAAAACGGCAAGTACAAGCAGTTCAACGTCTGCCTGGTGTGCGCGAACGGCGGATGGCGCCCGCCCGGATTCGAGGGAATCTACACGCCGCGTCCGATCTAGCACGGCCAGGGTCAGTCAGCCGTAGATCACCCGTACATTCTTCGCGCCTCGGCGGACAATTCGCCGCGGAAGTCGGGATGCGCGACGGCGGCGAGTTCGCGCGCGCGTTCGCGCAGCGACTTGCCGGCGAGCTTCGCCACCCCGTACTCGGTCACCACATAATGGACGAAGGCACGCGGCAGGGTGAAGACGGTCGCCGGCGGAAAGCTCGGAGTGATGCGCGAGACGCGTTTGCCGGCGCTGAGCGCGCTTGCGGGCAACACGATGATCGATTTGCCGCCGGCCAATGACGCGCCGACGCCAAAGGCGATTTGCCCGCCCGTCCCGGTGTACATCTGATGGCCCACCGACTCGGAGCCGACCTGCCCCGTGAGGTCGACGTACAGCGCGTTGTTGACTGAGACGAGTCCCTCCTCGCGTGCGATCGTGCGGATGTCGTCGGTGAAATTGAAATCGTAGAGCTGGAAGCCCGGATTGCCGTCGACGTAGTCCAACTGCTCGCGCGGCGTGCCGGTCGCAAAGCCGCTGCCTACCACCAGGCCGGGAAAAATCTTCTTATGCTTCCCGGTAAGCACGCCCTCGCGCACCAGGTCAGCGGTGCCGATCGGGATGATCTCGGTTTGCATCCCAAGGTCGTGATGGCCGCGCAGATGCGAAATCAGCATCCCGGAGGTCGAGCCTACCCCAATCTGGATCGTGGCGCGATCGGGAATCAGTTCGCTGGCGACCAGGCCGCCGATGGTATCGACGGTGCGCCGCTCCTCTTCGGAGGGCGGCGGGGCCGCGATCTCCGGCATCCCCACCGTGCGCTCGACGAAGTAATCGATCTCCGAGATATGCATCGAGTTGTCGCCGCCAACGCGAATCGACCGGGGATCTATCTCCGCGATCACCAAATCCGCGTTACGCGCGCATAGCTTCGACATGATCTGGAAATCGCCGAAATTGACCTCGCCGTTCGCATCCGGCGGCGACACGGTCATCAGGTAGACGTTGAAGTCCTGGAGTCCGGGCGGCAGATGGCCCGCGCGGTAGTAGCTGACCGGCACGTATTCGCCCATCCCGTCGTGAAAGAGCTTGCGATCGATCGGCGTGAGGTAGAACGACTCCAGGCGAAAGCGCTCGCCCAGGCCGGGCAGGTCGAAAGCGAACAACGCCGCGCTGTAGTTGATCACCACCCGCTCGATCTCCATCAGGCGGCCGGCCAGCGCGTGGAACAGCGTGAACGGCGTCGCGTGTGCGATCGAGGCGGTGATCCGATCGCCTGACTTGATATGCGCGACCGCCTCTTCGGGGGTGACCAGCTTGGCGCCCAGTTGCTCGCGCCAGTTCGAAGTCATCTTTATCGCGGTGGCCATCTGGCAGGTCTCCTTGTGATTTATTCCGGAAACTAGCAGACCTCCGCGAAGCCGGCCAACGCGGCGCGCTGGCGGCGTCCGCTTGACTGGGGCAGGTCAAACATCAATGCTGCCTCGTGTGGAGAGGTTCGGGAGTCTGGTTTAACCGGCGTGACTCGAAATCACGTGAGCCCTTGTGGCTCCGGGGGTTCGAATCCCCCCCTCTCCGCCATCGAGTCCTTCTCCGTTTGCAATTCGGCGAGAGATGATCAAATTGTGCGCGTGCATGGCCGATTTCGCGCAGCTTGTGGCAGCGGAGAACGCTCCGAACCGCGGATTCAGCGCATTTGCCGCTCGTTTTATCCGCTGAAATCAGATTCGGGGCCACGACGAAAATGGCCGGGCCACGGCAATTCGGACCAAATCAACGCCGATCTGTTCGCGACTATCAAAGTCTAGCCAACTCCGACCAAAGGAGGAGAGGCGAGGTCAGGGGATCGCTCGATGACAGTTCCGTTATCGAACCATGGACGGTTGCGGCGTGCGCGCATCCCTACGGACGTGACCTGCCCGACGTGGACCTTGATTTAATCGGCGCCGCAATTTTGCGCTTTAGGAAAAGCCCGATGTAGTCGCCTCTCTGATCAGCGATTTACTCGGCCGAAGGCTTGCGCCGCAAATGAAGAAATCGCCGGCGACTACATATGCGAGCGATGTCGCCTTCACCCCCACCGTCAAGGCGATACAGAGCCGCAGAGGTTCCAGACAAGGCTATGCGAGTATGGAAGAGCGCGGGTCATGGGAAACACGCATCACTCCGGATTTGGCTGAATTCATCGGACGCCAGGCGAGCGTCTTCCTCGGAACGGCCAGCGTCGACGGCCAGCCCTACATCCAGCATCGCGGCGGACCACCCGGCTTCCTCAAGGTGCTGGACGACAAGCGGCTTGGGTTTGCGGACTTCGCGGGCAACCGTCAGTACATCACGCTTGGAAATCTAACCGAGAATCCGAAGGCCTTCATTTTTCTGCTCGACTACAGGAACCACCAACGGATCAAAATCTGGGGTGAGGCGCGCGTTCTCGAGGATGATCCGGAGCTGATCAAAAAGTTGAAGCCGGACGGCTACCGAGCGCGCGTAGAGCAAGCGATCCTTTTTACCGTTTCGGCCTGGGATTCAAACTGCCCACAGCATATTCCTCAGCGCCTTGAGGCGGCGGAAGTGAAGGCGATGCTGACCGAGCGCGACAAGCGCATCGAGGAGTTAACGGCGGAGCTGGATCGGCTGCGTAAGGTTCGGACCCTCCGCCCGTGACAACCTGAACGTTATCGCGAACCGAAAGGGAGAGAACTATGGACATCGACAAGAGCGATACCGCGGTAGTCTTTATCGATCCTCAAAATGAGGTTCTGAGTGAAGGAGGCCTGGCGTGGCCGCTCGTCCGCGAGAGTCTTCAAGAAAACAATACCATCGAGAATATGGAACGCATTTTCAAGGCTGCGAAGGCGCACGGCTTCGAAGTATTCATCTCGCCACACTACTTCTATCCCACCGACAAGGGATGGAAATTCAACGGAGCGCTCGAAACCGACGAGGCAACCTCCGGTATGTTTGCTCGCAAAGGAGTCTTGAATCTCGACGGCTTTGCGGGCTCCGGCGCTGATTGGCTCGATCGTTTCAAGCCCTATATCGAGGACGGCAAGACGATCGTCGTTGCGCCCCATCGCGTCTGGGGTCCGGAGACCAACGACCTCGTATTACAACTGCGCAAGCGCAGGATTAACAAGATCGTTCTCGGCGGAATGCTAGCTAACATGTGCGTTGAATCTCACCTGCGCGAATTGCTGGAGCAAGGTTTCGAGGTGGCGGTTGCGAAAGATGCGACGGCCGCGCCGAAACATCCGGAGTGGGGTTACGGCTATACCGCCGCGCTCATCAACTACGCATACCTCGCGCACGCGGTGTGGACCACGAGCGAAACCGTCAACGCGATGGAGCACGGTTCATAGGACTCGGACAATCGCGCCGCTATGAACTCGTGTCTCTCAGGGAGATGGCACTGGGTACGATTCCGGTCGGAAGCCCCAAGGAATTCGGTGCCGCTCAAGCCATGAAAGTTCAAATGCGTCTCGAGTAGGCTATTCGTTCGATCCGGTTTCTGAAGTCGCAGCCTAAGCCGAAGCTCCCCCAGATGAACCGGCCGCCGCCACGGGTCTTAGCGCTTAATCGGAAAGAAGACGCTGCTGCGCATCCCATTCGATCGGGAAACGAGCGTGATCCTTCAAGCGCTCCGCCGAAATAATGACGGATTGTTGTCCCGCGCAGATCGCTTCCACTACCTTGGGGGCGAGTAGTCCGAGTGGGACCACGTGGCGCACGTAGCTATGGCTCAGACCTTCTCGGGCCGCGATCTGTTTGGTTGAGGCCACTCTTCCCAACGCCAATTCGCCAAACCACTGATAGCCGCGGGACAGAGCTCGCAGGAGAGCGGGATCGCTGCGAGAAACTGCGACCGCTTCTCCAGGAATTACCAGCCGCGTTTCGACGCCGCGCCGCTTCATCTGCATACGCACTACGCGGGTCATGCATAGGCTACCTCCGCCATCCGGAACAAGCTCGGTAGGGAACAGCGCTCGAAGGTTGAGCGTGATCTGCATGCCGTCACGCTTCAACTCCACGCGTTCGACGACTAAATCCGCTGCGTCCGCCGACCCGGTCTCGCCAAGCGACTTTAGTTTGTGATCGACAACCTCGAGCGCCTGCTTCAACTCCGCCGCAGCAAGGCCGCGAGCCTTGAGGATAGACGCCAATGCGCCGCGATCCACGAGCATCTGTCGCGCGCCAGCCATCACTGCATGTTCGATTTCTTCGGCAGAAACGCGCCACCCACGGTCGCGAGTCTTGTCGGTTCTTCTGATCAGTTTCCGTGAAACGAAGTAGCGGTAGCGTCGATCGCCCTTTCTAGCCCCGCAAGCGTAAAGTGGCTCACCATTCTCATCAAACAGCTTGCCCATGAGGAGACTGGGCGTTCTCCTGCTCGCGCTGCCGCTCTGGCGAGTCGCTCTCTGCTTGAGCATCGCCTGGACTCGCTGCCACAATGATTTCTCGATTATCGGCTCATGCTGACCGGGATGGCTGACTCGTTTATGACGGATCTCACCCACGTAAATTGGGTTCGCGAGCATTTGATAGAGCGCACCTCGCCCGAACCGAACCCCGCCGGATCGCGAACCGCTCTTTGACACCCGGTGCTTCGAAACAATCGACCTGCGGTCCAGTTCGTCCCTGACCTGACGAACGGATCTCAGCTCAATATAGAGCTGAAATATCAACCGCACGGTCGCGGCTTCCTTAGGGTTAACCACCAGACAATGATCGCGGACGTCGTAGCCGAGCGGCACCGTGCCCCCCATCCACATCCCTTTCTGCTTGGAAGCCGCAATCTTGTCGCGGATGCGTTCGCCCGTCACTTCGCGTTCGAACTGAGCAAACGAGAGCAGCACGTTGAACGTCAGCCGGCCCATCGAAGTGGTGGTGTTGAATTGCTGGGTTACCGCGACAAACGACACCCCGTGGGCGTCGAAGATTTCCACTATCTTTGCGAAGTCGGCGAGCGAACGCGTCAAGCGGTCGACTTTATACACCACGACCACATCGATGCGTTTTTCCTTGACATGAGCGAGCAACGTTTCGAGCGCGGGGCGGTCCATCGTGGCGCCCGAGAATCCGCCGTCGTCGTACTTAGCCTTGACCGGACGCCAGCCCTCACCGGCCTGACTCTTGATGAATGCTTCGCAAGCCTGGCGCTGCGCGTGTAGTGAATTAAAATTTTGCTGGAGTCCTCTTCAGAAGACTTCCGGGTGTATATTGCGCAGCGCTTTGGAGCGTTGTCACCTTGAGCCACGGCTCGTCTCCACCTCTTTCTTGCTGTGCAGGCCGAAGAATAGAGGACCTGACCAACGCGATCCGGTGATCAGTCGGGCAACCTCAGAGAGCGAGCGGTAGCGCTTTCGCTTGTACAGCAGTCCTCGATCGAGAACCTGGACCTCATGCGTGATGCCCTGCCAATCGCGCATTAGAACCGTTCCCGCGGACACTAGCGGCGCGTACGACGACAATGTCAGTGGTTTTCCAATGCGCGCGTCACTTGCGAGACGTTCCAGCAGCCTACGAGTGGATGGTTTGAGCCCTCCGAAGACTTGTTCCTGGATACGGTATGCCACCGCACGGGTCAGCAGTTCGCGGCTGACGCGATGCGGCGGTTCGGAGCCATAGAGCAATCGCCACTGCTTCTTCAACCGTTTAATCGGAAGCGCTCGAAGCGAAGCGAGTTTACGCGAAAGCGCTTCATTTGAATCGGAAAGTGTCTTGCCCTGCATGCGTTGCCCGCCTCCTTTCGGGCAGACACACACATTGCTCTTGTTGGGGCAGACAGCCAGTCGTTAGGGCCGGTTTGCGGGGTTGGAGCCCCAACCTTTGCCGTTTCCATTCGCCTTTCAATCGCTTCCTTCGATGCCCCGCCAGATCCTGCCAACAGCCGCTCGTGCGTACCAGGGTGGCAATCTAAAGAGACCACTCGCTTCACGCGCCGACGAGAGCAAACATCCCATCGAGCCCGTTACGGCTCCGGAGGTTTTAGCGGAAATGGAAAACTCGAAATTGGCAAACAGGAACGGTGATGGAGCGCAGATTGGACGCTCTGCGTCCTCGGCGCAGCAGGATCAAGTGAGCGCAGTGAGCTCGGCCGGCGAGAAGGCGGCTCGGAAGAAGGCAGCCTCGAGAAAAACTGACCCTACGCCACTACTACGAAAGAAGATGGGTAGCCAGCCGAAGTCGAGCAAGCTGGTCTGTCGCTATTGCGGCAGCGAAGACCTTGCTCCAAGTTTTATCAAGCGGCGTGATCGCCGATGCCGGAAATGTTTCAGCAAGCGCTATGGCTCGGCCGTACGGGCGCGAAAGGCTAAGAGCAGGAAGTAGCTCAAGATCTCGAGAACAGGGACCGGACTCGAAAGAGTTCGGTCCCTGTTCTTTTCCGCCAGTTTGAACGCGGTCAAATGCGGGGTACTGGAAGTTCAAATCCCCCTCTCTCCGCCAACGAGTCTGTACATTTTGCTTACATTTTGGAGAAGCCAGAAAGTTCGCGCGAAATGCGGCGTTCTTTCTACCCGCAGCGCACCAGAGAGAGCCACCTCACGCCAAACTCGTCCGATTCGGCGAGCATTCTCTCCGTGCGAAATAATAACGGTTCGCTTAAACAGCCTGGAAGCGTTGTGGGCAGCGTTCGCCCAAGCATCGCCTCTCAAGGAGACCGCTCAAAACTTTAGGTATTCCACGCGCTGGGTGATCTTTTTTAGTGGGCGCATAAGAACGGTTCGCTTCAGCGGCCTGGATGCGTTCTGGACGGTGTTCACCCAACCATCCGCCATTCCAGGAGATCGACCGCCTTCATTCGGTCTGACTGTCCGAGAACGACCCACGTCAGATCGACAGAGCTGAAAAAACCGACCTTACCTGATATCCAGAACGTTTGCGTTTCGCCGACGCCGACTATTGCACCTGGCGCCGCAACGAGAGGGCGTCCTGGTCAATGGACAGCCGATAGCCGCGCGGATCAGTGAAGTGGCTCCGCACGTAATCCTCCACTCTACGACGTGTGACGTTTCTGCCCCAGTCAGGATAATCGCTAAGAAATAATCTCGTAAGCGTGCAGGCGGATTCCAGGTCATCTACCACGACTTCGCAGTTCTGTGTCTGCATCGCGATCTCGAAATCGTTATGGCGTGCTTTGAATTCCTGCACAGCCGGAGACAGGTCGATATTTCCGCCAAAGAAATCACGAGCCAGTGCGATCACGTCGGCGTTAGAATTTGCGAGGAGCACCACCGCAACGCCGTGAGCTCCAAGCCATGAGGTCAACCGTTCCAGTGTGTCGGTCCAGTCGTGTTGCGGGATGTAGTAGAGGACGTGCGAACAGAGCACGAAATCGGCGGCAGAGGCGATCCTCGCATCGCCGAGTGGCGCCCCTATGACTTCAGCTTCAGGGCAGCGTCGCGCGAGTTCCGCCCGCAGTGCGCTGTTGGGCTCAATGGCGATCGTTCGATCGAACAATTTAGCCAACCCGGCAGTCATGGAACCGTCACCCGCCCCTGCGTCAACGAAGAGGCCATGCGATCGAAGTCCATTGACGAGGTTGGTCAGCCATTCTAGAGTTTTGGACTTTTCATCGGTATGGGTGAGAAAAGTCCCGAATGCGCGAGCGTATTCAGGTTGATCATGAGTATAGGGCGCTAGTGGTTCGTCAATGTCCGTTGCCATACTGCCACCTCATGTTAACCGGAATATCAGTTGTTGAGCCTCCGATTTCAAGCTCTGGTAATCGCGGTTGGACTCAATTATAACACGAAGCTGTCGTCTGACAGTTTAGGAAGCGGTACCGGCAGTTCGAATCCACTTCGCTCCGCCAGCCAGTCCGCGCTTTTTGCGTTCTCTGCGGAAAACTCGAAAATAGTGCGCCTGTTCGCGAAGTTTGTTCGATTTAAGGGCACCGGAGAATCTCAGTTTCGGCCGGCAGCAGCTGATTAATGCGCCATATCGCCGGAGGCGGCATGATTTGGCCGGGCTCGCGCACGCCAATTAACCCCGATCGAAAAGATTTCTGAATCGGAGATTTGGTCTGCGCGCGTTGGCACGACTGCCCGTCCTTCCTGCAAGGTCCCGAGCCTGCTAAGAGACTCAACAGGGCTTACTGTACGTTCTCAGGAGGGCTTCACGATGGGTCTGCCGAACGGACTTCACCATATCGCCATCTGTACGAAAGACATCAAGGGCCAGATCGAGTTCTACACCCAGGTTGTCGGCATGGAGTTGTGCGCGCTGTACTGGATGCATGGCGTTGACAACACGTTCCACGGCTTTCTCAGGATGGGGAACTCGTCGATCGCGTTCGTGCAGTCGCCCGAGATCGGCGAGATCCAGGGCATCAAGGGCGTCTCGCACGCGAGCTGGACCGCCGCTCCGGTCGCCGCCGGCGTGATGCAGCATATCGCGCTCAATGTCGACACGGAGGCCGACCTCATGGCGATCCGCGACCGAATGCGCTCGCACGGATGCTGGGTGATGGGACCGCTCGATCACGGATTCTGCAAGTCGATCTATCTAGCCGCGCCCGAGGGCATCATGCTCGAGCTTGCGACCTCCGAGGGCAAGCCTATCGACGCCGAAGCGTGGATCGATCCGGAGGTCGTCCGGCTGGCCGGGATCAACCCTTCGGACCTCAGGCGTTACAAAAATCCGCCGGAGTTCGAGTCGCGCGACGGCGCCCTTCCCAATCCGGACATCGATGCACCCCAGATGGAGTTTCCGCCGGGGCGATGGGAGAAACTCAAGCGGATGACGGACGCGGAGGTCACGGCCACGATGAGCGAGCCGACCCCGCCCGTCAGACCCAAGCGTTGAGCCGCGAGGGCGCTCGGTGCGCCGCGTCGAGCGCCCGTCACCTCACGCATCCCCCGGTCTGCGGCGAAGCGCTAAGGTTCGGCAAATTGTCCGGCTAGCGCGCGGCGACTCTTAGAGCGAGTCGTGGACTCTGCGTTAGAGCCGACTCTCGGCGACGTCACAGGCTTTGTCTCCTATCATCTCGATCGAGAATCGTCCCGAACAGAAGGCGACGATCTTCTCCGCTGAGTTGATGGCAATCTAGTACTGCAGAATAGACGCCATTTTCGGGCATCTTTTGGAACGCTCGAAGCTCTCGTGGCACCGAGGGTTCGAATCTCTCTCTCTCCGCCATCGAGTCCTCGATTTCTGATATTTTGCAAAGAAACGCGCGAATCCAGCTGGCCGGGATCAACCCTTCGGACCTCAGGCGTTACAAAAATCCGCCGGAGTTCGAGTCGCGCGACGGCGCCCTTCCCAATCCGGACATCGATGCACCCCAGATGGAGTTTCCGCCGGGGCGATGGGAGAAACTCAAGCGGATGACGGACGCGGAGGTCACGGCCACGATGAGCGAGCCGACCCCGCCCGTCAGACCCAAGCGTTGAGCCGCGAGGGCGCTCGGTGCGCCGCGTCGAGCGCCCGTCACCTCACGCATCCCCCGGTCTGCGGCGAAGCGCTAAGGTTCGGCAAATTGTCCGGCTAGCGCGCGGCGACTCTTAGAGCGAGTCGTGGACTCTGCGTTAGAGCCGACTCTCGGCGACGTCACAGGCTTTGTCTCCTATCATCTCGATCGAGAATCGTCCCGAACAGAAGGCGACGATCTTCTCCGCTGAGTTGATGGCAATCTAGTACTGCAGAATAGACGCCATTTTCGGGCATCTTTTGGAACGCTCGAAGCTCTCGTGGCACCGAGGGTTCGAATCTCTCTCTCTCCGCCATCGAGTCCTCGATTTCTGATATTTTGCAAAGAAACGCGCGAAATCCCCCTGTGTGTGCGGCGGTTCGACGCTGCACACTGGACCAGAGAGAGCCAAATATCGCCCATTGGGCCGCGGTCAATGAAATTTCTCCGTTTCGAACTCGCTCGGTGCCACGTGATGCGTCGAACGCTTCCGATCGGATTTACATGCGCTCGGCTGATGATCCGGCGCCCCGGAGATGGATGAGATGGTGCCGAGAGCAAAATAAGTCGCGGTTCGGAAGGCTGGTAAATTTGAGGTTCGACTAGGCAGAGCCGTTCATTCAATGCCGATGGCCCGCTGTTGATCGCTCCAGCCGAGAGGGACATCGGCCCCGCGCGTCAACTCTTGCGCAGTGAGGTCAGCCGGCTGCCAACCAGCACAAACTGCTTCGATGATCGTAGGTGACAGGAACGCCAATCGCACCAGACGGCGAACATAACTGTCGTTCCAGCCTTCTCGCTTCGGGAGTTCAATGGTGGATGGCGCACGTCCTGATGCGAGTTCGGCGAACCACCGATGCCCGCGGGAAATGGCTTTGAGGAGAGCTGGGTCGGTTCTCTGTACCGCAGTCGCCTCGCCTTTCAATACCAACTGCAACTCCACGCCGCGACGCTTGATCTGCTGCAGTACGAACCGCGTTACGCTAAGTCGCGCACCCGCTGGAACGACCTGGTGAGAAATCAGCGGCGCGAGGTCGAGGGTTAGCTGAATCCCGTCCTTACTCAGGTCTACCCGCTCGATCGCCACCGAAATGTTCGTTGCGATTTCAGAGTGCGACTCGAGCTGCGCGCAGCGGTCCTCAATCGCCTTGAGCGCTGATAATATGGCGAGCAGTCGCTGCAGGGCTGGGCGCTCCATGGTTCCGCCCGACAGACCTCCGTCATCGTATGCGTGTTGACCAGGCGCCAACCCTCGCCTGCCTAGCTCTTGATGAAGGCTTCCCACGCCTCGCGTTGCGCATGCAACGAGTTGAAATCCTGCTCCAGCCCCTCCTCGGAGGACTTCCGCATATATACGGCGCAACGCCGTACCGCGAGTTTAGCGCCCTCAATCACGACACTCCTCAGCATGCACTTTGACGCCGAAGACCACCGGGTGCCGGTGATCACGCGCGCCACTTCCGACAGCGAGCCGTAGCGTTGTTCCCGGTATACCACTGCGTCGTCAACAACCGTGACTTGGTGGTTGACCCCCTGCCACTCCCGGATCAGCACGCTCCTCCTCGGCGTGTTCCGAACCGGCACCGCTCCATGGTTTGGCGCGAAGATGCACTCTCAGCGATGCGCTCAGGCAACCGGCGCATAGAGGGCTTGAGCCCGCCGAGGGCTAGTTCCTGAATGCGGTATGCGATTGCCCGCGTGAGTAGCTCCCGGCTAATTCGCTGATGCGGCTCTGAACCATAGAGCGTTCGCCAGCGGTCCTTCAGTTCCCTGACACTGAGGCCGGTCAGGCCGCGATTTCCTGCGCGGGTTTTTCCCGGTCCTTTTCTCCAATCTCTCGTTTCATGCGGTGCCTCCTTTCTGCGGGCCAGACACACACACATTGCTCTTGTTGCGCCATGAAGCCAGTCCTTTGCCTTCCGGCCTTCGGCTTATTTTCGGCCTCAATTCTCGGGCAGAAGACCTATGAACCGCTGAGCATTTTGGGAAGTGAGTTTGCCGATGACGAGCGTATTAGATAAGGACAGAGCGCATGTCACGCCGGTTGTTCACGCCGCTGAGCTGGTTGACCATCGACTACTCGCCGCATCCTGCGGAGCGCTCGTTCCTGGAGCGGGCACAGACCCTCCGGGAGCGTGAGGTTGAAACCACCGTTGCAGCTCACGGGCGATCCGTACTTTACCGACGGCCTGCGAGCGGTCGCCGTGCTCTCCCCCACGCGGACGGCCCCCTCGCTCCTGTCCTGGTCGTTTGCAGCAACTTCGAAGTGAGGCGGGGCTAACACAACGCTCGGTTTAATCGGCTCCGCACCGGGATCCGAGAAGCTGTCGAAGGTAGAGATTCTCGGCTCGTGATTCGGTTAAGGCGTGTTGTGGTCTCGAGATCCCGGTACAGTCCCGCGGAGTCTGGGGGCACATCAGCGGGTGCCCGAGCGTCGCTCGTGAGTTAGAGGCGGGCAAAGCCGAAGAGATCGTGATTCGGGGGCATCGATGACTGCCGACTACCGGGGCGCAACTCAACGCTGGCGCCGACCGCGAGACTCGCCGCGGCCAACCTCCAGCTCGCCGAGGTCGAGGCCGGAGGCGTGCGGACGCTTTACCGCCTCCGTGGAGGATTTAGGCTGAAGTCGAACTGGGCTTCTAGGACGGGTCTAAACGGTGTTGCCTTGGCCCATTCGGTCGCGGTGGCCTGTAATCCAGAACCTCACCATCGATAGGCATGAAGTGGTATGACGTATCTCGCCCTCGACTTGGGCACCCCGGCGGAGATCGCAATTCTCATGGCGTTCGCGAGTGAACCGAATCCTATGCCGTGGCGAGAGGACTTTGGGGGAGTCAGAAAATGGATCCTAACCGATCGCCGGATCTCGCGCGTACCACCCTCCAGCTGCTTGCCCTGGCGGCCCTGATCGGCACGAGCCTCTGGATCGTGCGGCCATTTCTGGTCGCGTTGATCTGGGCGGCAACGGTCGCGATTGCCACGTGGCCGCTCCTGCTGCACGCGCAATCGTGGTTTGGCGGTAGGCGCGGCCTCGCCGTCGCGCTGATGACCGTCGTGTTGCTGCTGATTCTGGTGGTGCCGCTCTACTTCGCAATTACGACGATCACGGGGAACGTCGGGCAGATCACACAATGGTCGAAATCGCTGGCCACGCTCATTCGGTCCCAGCCGCCCGCCTGGGTCGAGGCGTTGCCGCTGGTTGGCGCGAGACTCGCAACGAGTTGGCGGAAACTCGGGGCCGCGGGCCCGGACGAGATCACGGCGCATCTCGCGCCCTTTGCTCGCACAGTCACCCTGTGGTTCCTCAGCCACGTGGGCAACCTTGGGCTGCTGCTGGTGCAGTTCCTGCTCACCACGATGATCGCAGCGATTCTATATGCGAACGGCGAGACGGCGGCCCGCGGTATGCTGACCTTTGCGAACAGACTCGCGGGGCCGGCGGGCGAGAAGGCGATGCATCTGGCGGCACAGGCGGTCCGCGGCGTCGCACTGGGTGTCGTGGTAACGGCTATTCTTCAGTCCATTCTTGCCGGGGTCGGACTCGCAGTTGCCGGTGTGCCGTTCGCGCCGTTCCTGACCGCGGTGATGTTCATTCTGTCGGTCGCGCAGATCGGCCCCGGGCCCGTCCTCATCGCCGCGGTGATCTTCGTCTATTCGAGGAGCGGCGCCCTGTGGGGTACGGGCCTTCTTGTGTGGGCGATTTTCTGCGTCGCTTTCGACAACGTCGTGCGCCCAATGCTAATCAAGCGAGGCGCCGATCTGCCACTGCTCCTGATCTTTGCGGGCGTGATCGGCGGGCTCATCGCCTTCGGCGTAATCGGATTGTTCATCGGGCCGGTGGTGCTCGCCGTGGCTTATACGCTGCTCATCGACTGGATGTCTGAGAACAAAGGCGCTCCGCAGAACAGGCCAGCCGGTCCATGAATCGGATCAGAGGGACGTTCCGGGTTTAGCAAATCCACTATTGCGGCGGCGGCGGCAAGGCGCTGCTGATCTGCACCCGCACCGCACAGGTCAAGAGCGGCGCGGCGAGTCCGGTCTGTCAATGAAGGAGAATCGCGGCTCTAAATGCCGCGGTCGTAGCAGGAGACAGGCTCGCGCTGGCCTACTTCGTTGATCGTAGTGATGTGAGGTTGTCCACCCTCTTCTTAAGCCACTTGAGATGTAGCGCCAGGAAGATCAAGAGCGCCGCGAACAGCAAGGCCGCCAGAGCAATGATCCACGAGATAGCGACCACACCGGTTCCTGGCCAGATCAGCAATACCAGGCCGACTACTGTCACCACTGCGCCCATAGTGGTCATGGGGCCACGGTCGGTGTCTTCAACGTTTGCCCGGCGCGCGGCCAGTATATGGCTGACCCCGGTGAAGAGCGCCCAGCCGCCGAAGACCATGAGTAGGGTTCGGGCGGACGTGCTGGGCAAAAAAAGGAGAACTCCGCCGGCAACGAGGCTTACGATAGACTGCAGCAGGTAGGTGCCGCTGGCAGAAGTAATCGGCGCAAGATCCAGAGTAAGCGGTCGATCGCGAACAGCCGGGGCCGACCCGGCCGCTGGCGGCGAAGAACGTGCAGCTGGTGACGGTTGCCGCAGCACAGCTCTAGATGGTCGAGTCGGCTACCTTGGACGGAATCGGCATTGGTTGGTCAGGCCGAAGCGATGGCACTACCCAACTTCTGCTTGCGCGGCATATTCAGGTCACTCTCCTCGCGCAGCCTCCTGCTGGCGTCCTTCGCCATGCAAATGCCCATCGAGGAGGTCCAGAAGAAATAGGTTCCGAACAGGGCCCAGAACGAAATGGCACCGTTCCACGCCAGCGGACCCGTCTTGAAGAAGGGCATCACGGTGAGCGGAACAAAGCTGATGCCCGCAAAGATCGCCCAGCCACTTACCCAACGCGGGAACACGGGATGCGCACTTTTATCCGCCAGGCCGACCAGACCGGCGGCGATGGCCTGCACCGAAGTGGCAGCGTAGGTGATGTTAAATAAGATAAAGCCCAAGTCGTTCAGCGTCCGAACGGTGCTTGGATCAATCTCCGGCCGGAACGCTGCAGTCGCCCATATGGCGGGGCCAAACATCACTACCCAGGCGGTAATCGTGCCCCCGATTAGCTGGATGATCGTCAAAACTGGGCTCGACCCTTCGATTCGCCACATTGCTATGGTGAGCTGGGCCGTCCATGGGATCCACAGAACGCCGACCAACGCGGCCACGCTGTTCCCGAGCAGGATCGCGTTGTGATGCAGCGCAAAGTGCGTGGCGAGTGCTTGCGCGCTCAGATTGGGCGAGGCAGGCGGCAGGTTGTGTGCCATCCACCCCCAGAAAATTGTATAGAGAATTTCGAACGCAAAACCGCACTGCGCGGCGAGTAACTGGTATTTCAGACTTTGTTTGGTAGTCATTCTCATCACCCCTTTGTCGTGGCTATGGAATGCATCCGGGACACAATCGATTGACACCTCAAGCAATCGCCAAATCTCGGTCGAACTTGCCTCAAATCATCGTGAGGCCGCCGCTCACGGAGAGCGTTTGACCCGTCACGAAGGAGGCGTCGTCAGAAGCGAGGAACGCAACGGCGCCCGCGAGATCCTCGGGCTCGCCGAGACGGCCGAGCGGAATCGCCTGTTTGAGCGAAGCGGCGAGCTTCTCGTTCCCACCGGCCATCTCATGGAAAAGCGGCGTGTTCGTGGGCCCTGGGCATACGACGTTGACGTTGATCCCGTATCGCGCGAGCTCGCGCGCCAGCGTCTTCGAAAAACCAATGATCCCGGCTTTCGCGCCCGCATACACCGCTTCCCCCGCAGATCCGACTCGACCCGCGTCGGAGGAGATGCTGACAATCTTGCCCGAACGCCTCTCGATCATCGAGTCGAGAACGGCCCGGACGCAGGCGATTGGTCCCTTCAAGTTAATCGCGATGACCGTGTCCCAGGTCGCTTCCTCGCTCTTCACGAAAGGCTCGACCTTGTCCCAACCAGCGTTGTTGACAAGGACGTCAATTGTGCCGAGGCGTTCGACGACCGCCGCGACACCGACCGCGATGGATGCAGTGTCGGTGACGTCGACACGGACGCCCATCGCGGCCCCGCCGATTCGCTCCGCTGCGTGAGCAGCACCATCGCCGTTTATGTCCGCGATGGCAATCTTCGCGCCCTCCTCTGCCAAGCGGCTCGCGATCGCTAACCCGATACCGCGTGCCGCACCGGTGACCATTGCGACCTTGCCCGTAAGTCCTCTCATGAACCGCCCTCCTGCTTGACCATTTTTCAGATCTGGTAGTTTTCAACCAACCAGCGGCCGGCGGTGAGCTCCTGGATCTCGGTCGTGCCGCCGCCGAGCTCGATGAGCTTGGCGTCGCGGAAAAGGCGCTCAACGACGTACTCCTCCATATAGCCGTTGCCGGCGAGCACGTGGATCGCTTCCTGACAGACGTAGGTTGACATCTCGGCGACGTAGAGCTTACCGACACTCGCATCAGCGGGCGAAACATCGATGCGCTTTCCGGCCCAGATGTCGCCGTATACGATCTGGCGGCAGTTCGAGAGCGCGGTGTACATCCGCGCGAGCCGACGCTGGATGAGCTGGTACCGGCCGATCGGCTGGCCGCCCTGGTTCCGGTCGCGGCTGTACTGGAGCGCGAGGTCGAACGCGCGTTCCATGATGCCGTAAGAGATCGCCGTTAGTCCGACGCGCTCCCGCGACAGCCTCTCCTTCACGTTCGTCTTCTGCTCGCCGCCGCCCAGGATGCGATCAGCGGGGATGCGGCAATCCGAGAGAAACACCTCACCCGTGGGGCTCGAGCGAAAGCCCATCTTGTGGAACGGCTTGCCGGTCTCGAGGCCGGGATCGCAGCGCTCGCAAATGAACGCCTCTGGCCGCTGCCGCCCGTTGTCGAGCACCTTCGCATAGATGATGAATGTGTCGGCATAGGGCGCGTTGGTGATAAAGGTCTTCGAACCGTTCAATACCCAGTGATCGCCGTCACGGACCGCAGTCGTCCGCATGTCGCGGATCGCGGATGATCCCGCCTGCGGCTCGGTAAGCGCCCAAGCGCCGATCTTCTCGAAGCGCAGGAGCGGGCCGGCAAAGCGTTCCTTCTGTTCCGGTGTTCCCTTCGACAGCACGTTGCCAGCGCAGAGCCCGAGGCTCGCGCCGTGACTGAGCGCCATGCCCGCACAGATGCGCGACATCTCGATCGACAGGATCCGGGGCACGAAGAACTTGAGCATCTCCTCCGGAGGAGAATCCTTGATCATCTGGGTGAGCTCACCATCAGCGCCGAACCCGAGCGCCGCCACCATCCGGCGGATCGGCACGTAGGGAAGGAGGCGCTCCGCCTCCATCTCCGCGACGAGGGGTTCGACTTCGCGCTCGAGGTATTCGCGGATCGTCGATCGGATCGCCTCTTGTGTTTCTGTAAATCCTAGGTCTTTCATCGTCTGCTTCTCATGACAACAGACCCATCCTTCGCGCGATTATCACCTTCATGATCTCGTTCGTTCCCGCGTAAATGGTTTGTACAGCCGCATCGGCGTAGTCCTCCGAGATCGGGTACTCTCTTATGAAGCCATAGCCTCCGTGGAGCTGCAGGCATTGTCCCGTAAGACGGCGCAGGAGTTCCGTTGTCCACCACTTCGCCATGCTCACCTCCGTTACGAGGTCGTCCCCGCGAACGTGCGCCGCGAGCAGCCGGTCGACGAACACTCGCCCCATTTCGACTTCCGTCGCAAGCTCGGCGAGCCGGAACTGTGTGTTCTGGAAGTCCGCAATCGCGCGACCGAACGCCCTGCGCTGCTTGACGTATGCGATCGTGTCGTCGAGCGCGCGCCGGCACCAGGCCACAGCAGCCAGCGAGATCACTAACCGCTCCTGCTGGAGCTTCTCCATCAGCATAGGAAAGCCGAGCCCTTCCTTCGGCCCAAGCAGGTTTGCACGCGGAACGCGGCAGTCTTCGAAGAAGATCTCGCTCGTGTCTTGGCCGCGCAACCCGATCTTGTCGAGCTTTCGCCCGCGGCGGAATCCGGGCGCCGTCGCCTCGACAAGGATGAGGCTGATCCCAGCGTACGCAGGGGTCGCCTTCGGATTTGTCTTGGCTGCGACAATGAAGAGATCACCGAGCTGCCCGTGTGAGATGAAAGTCTTCGAGCCGTTCAGCACGTAAGCGTCGCCGTCATGTATCGCCGCGGTACTGATGTTTTGCAGGTCGGATCCTGCCGATGGTTCGCTCATGCAGATGCCAAGCAGGATGTCGCCCCTTATGATTCCAGGCAAATACTTGTGCTTCTGCGCCTCAGTGCCGAACGTCGCTATGTAGGGCAGGCAGACACCGGAATGGAGGCTCACCATTAGCGCGTGCGCGCGCACGTGGGCGAGTTCCTCGATGACGATCGCATCGTAGAGGAAGTCAACGCCCGAGCCGCCATATTCCACAGGAGCGCTCGGCGCGACAAAGCCTTGCGCACCGAGCCGGCGCCACGTCTCGCGGTCGCAGATTCCGGTCTCGTTCCAGCGAGGGATCTTCGGTACAACTTCCTTTTCAAGGAACCGCTTAATCTGATCACGGAAGAGCTCGTGTTCCTGATTGAAAATATCGCGGCGCACGTTGATAGTTTGAGCAAGGGTCGCGCCAAGGCGATCTAGGCTCTCCTCCTACGGCCACGGTTCCGTCCGCCAAGTCAATTCCGACTCGCGACTACGTTGCCGGTGCTTGTTTCCGGTGTCTGCCCGGCGGTGATAGCAAAACGGCGGCTCATTCCTTCGTCGCAGAGGCTCACTTAGCACTGAAGCTCCGCAGCGCGTCCAGGTCGTCGATCGCACGCGTCATCCGTCCGATGAACTCAATCGAGCTCTCCCGTGGCTGCATAATCGGCGCGTCCGGCGGTTGTCCGAGAGTTCCTGTCCACCAAGCAAGCGCCGAGAACGTTTGTTGACGATAGATAGTCCAGGCATCGTCGAACCTCACTTTCGGTCCTCCCGCCGCCGCGAGCGACTCGAGGTAGAGGCGCAGGAGATCCTGCTCCCACGCACGGCGGTTCTCGGTCGTGAGCGACGTCGTGATGGCGTACGAAACGTCTCGGCCCCAATTGCCCTTGCACGCACACTGCCAGTCATTGAGACCCATCTCACCGCCGGCGCTGACATACCAGTTCTTGAGATGGGGGTCGGAATGCAGAAACGTTCGCGGCAGCTCATGATGACGCGCTACCGACTCAAGTGTAGCTGGCCAGATCTCGCGCGCGCGTCCGAACAGCGCCGGCGGAATCACTGCCTCGGCCTCTTCGAAGCCGCGCTGGCAAGCCTCGCCGAATCCGGCTTCTTCGACCGTGACGGCAAAGTAGTCCTCCCAGTCATTGAACCGCGATAGCGTCGAGACCAGCTCCGGACTCTCGTAATACTTCGAATGAAGAGCCGCGAGCAGTCTCATCTGGCTCTGGGCTCGCTCAAGCGGCATCTTCATCGCGTGCTTGCCGAACTCCACCCGTGCCGTCAGGTCTTCGAGAATGATGATGGAGTTGAATGTCTGCGGATCGAAGCGGGCAAACAGGGGACGAGGGGCCTCAATCGCCAGCCCGCCGCGGACGACATTGTAGAATGTGACCTCGGCCTCGATGCCGCCGTTCATGCCGAGCAGATAGCGGCTCTCGAGTCTTTGCGTTCCCTTGCAGAACACGCTGGCAGGGAGTCCCGCGCGCTTGCCGGCTTCGTTCCAATCGACAAAGATTCGCCTGCGGCTCGACGTCCCCTCGTCGGGCTCGCCTAAACTGTGAGACACAACCCTGGCGCCTGGATGATCGTCGGCAAGAACACGCGTAAGCCATTGCGGGCTGATTTCTTCGTATGAACGGGGAAGGTCGCTGGCGGTTCGAAGCTGCCCGGCGGTTTGACGTTCCGCTTCAAAACGGGAGCGGATCTCAGCAAAGGTTGGTCTCATAGCATCTTTCTTTCCGATGTTTCCCGTTTCCAAATTTGCAACGTTCATGGGTCATTGACCGTTCGCCCCGTCCTCTTTGCTCATTTTTCAACGACGGAACCTGGTTTCAACGACGGAACTTGGCGAACTCCGGCGGCCGCTTCTCGAGGAACGCGTTCTTGCCTTCCAGCGCCTCCTCAGTCCCGTAGTAAAGCGCGAGTCCGCGTAGCGCTACGGCGCCGATGCCGCGAATCTCCTCGCTCGGTGCGTTGAACGAGGCCTTGGCAAGCGTTATCGCCGTCGGGCTCATGCCGGCGATCTTCAGGCCCCATGCACGCGCTTCGTTCATAAGCTGGGAGGCTGGAACGACCTTGTTTACGAGGCCCATCTGACGGCAAGCCTCGGCCGTATACTGATCGCACAGATACCAGAACTCGCGAGCCCTCTTTTCGCCGACGATGCGAGCGAGGTACATGGTGCCGAAGCCTGGATCCACGCTTCCGACCTTTGGGCCCACTTGGCCGAACTTCGCATTATCGGATGCGATCGTGAGATCGCAGAGCACGTGGAGCACGTGTCCACCGCCTATCGCGTAGCCATTCACGGCGGCGATCACGGGCTTGGGTATGTCGCGGATCACCGAGTGAAGGTCCTCGATGTCGAGTCCCAAATCCGATCGCGAGGGCTTGCCCTTATAACCGCCTTCCTCCCGGGTCGTCTGATCGCCCCCCACGCAGAAGGCCTTCTCGCCCGCACCGGTGAGGATCACGCAGCCGACGCTACGATCGCGCCAAGCTTCATGGAACGCTTGAACGAGCTCGTTAACCGTCTGGCCGCGGAATGCATTCATCTGTCGGGGCCGGTTGATCGTGATGGTAGCGACGCCGTCCGCCGCCTCATAGAGAATGTCTTCGAATTCCATGTCGACTCTCCTTTCTCTGCCACTTGATCGTCAGCGCACCACGCTCCGCGGCCCCTTGAGCTTTCAGAGCAATGAACGGACCAACCGGCCCTCTCGCAGAGAGCGCGATCGAGCGGCCGCGGCATGAGTCGGGCCCGCTTCGCGAGTCGAAGATGAATCGGTGTCGGCGGCCCGCCGAAGTCCGCCGTCAGGAGCCGGACGAGTCCCCGGCGCTGAGCCCGTACTTCCGCAGCTTACGCACGACCGCCGACTGCGTGAGCTTGGTCCGCCGGGCGATCTCGTAGGTAGAGCGGCATGAACGCGCGAAGTGATGGAGCATCTGGCGTTCGAGCTTTTCGAGACGTTCGCGGTAATCAACCACCTCGGCGAGTGATTCCTCGACGATCGCATCGCGAACGGCGACCGCAGCGGGGCCGGACGCGAGGGTCTGAATTTGCGGCGGAAGATCCTCGACCCGAATTTCCTCTCCGCGCGTCGTTGTCACCAGGCGCTCGACCAGGTTTTTGAGCTCGCGAACGTTACCCGGAAACTCGTAGCTCGAAAACGCGGCTACAGCTTCAAGCGCCAGCACCTTGTCGCGCCCGAACTTCTTGTTGAAGTGCTCGAGCATCGCGTAAAGGAGCGCCTTCTTTTCCTCTGGACGTTCGCGGAGCGGCGGCACATGGAGAAGAATGACCTCGATCCGATAGAGCAGATCTTCGCGGAACTCCCGCTTCGCCACGAGTTCGCGGAGGTTGCGGTTGGTGGCGCAAATAACGCGTACGTCGAGCTGCCGCGCCGACGTCCCGCCAAGTGGGCGGATCTCTTTGCCGTCGAGGACCTTGAGTAGCTTGGCCTGCGAGGCGACTGACAGCTCGCCGATCTCGTCAAGGAAGATAGTACCGCCGTTCGCCAGCTCGAACTGGCCCTTCTTGCCTGTGCGCAGCGATCCGGTGAACGCCCCGGCTTCGTGCCCGAACAGCTCCGACTCGACAAGGTTTTCGGGGAGCGCGCCGCAGTTGACCTCGACGAATGGCTTGCCGGCGCGACGCGACAGACGATGCAGGAAGCGGGCGATCATCCCCTTCCCAGTCCCCGTCTCGCCGTCGATGAGAACGGTCGAATCGAAGTCTGCGATCTCCGCCGCGGTGGAAAGGAGATTCTCCATCACGGGGCTTGCGACGACGAGCTCATCGATCGCCGCGGCTGCGAGCTGCGATTCGAGCCAGTGTCTACGCGCCTTCCTGAGATCGAGCAGCTTCGCCGAGCCGCGCGCTTTCTCGAGTTGGAACTTGAGGATGTTCAACTGCGTGATGTTGCGCATGTTCTGGATCACGTTTCGCATCTCACCGTCAGAACCGAAGTGTGGGCTTGCGGTGATCATCACGAGTTCGCCGCCGCGGGTGTTGACCAGCGTCGTCGCGGGTCGTTTGGTCGACAGTACCTGGAGCGTCGCCGATTGCTTCGGCACGTCGGGCAGGCGTTGCATCTCCTCGACCCGCCGGCCGATCCAGCGTTCGCGCGGAATCCCCGTCATACGCTCGTATGCGGTGTTGACCTCGAGGTAGACCCCTTCGCTATCGAGGACGGCGATTCCGTCATAAGAGGAGACAAATACAGCGTCGTTCAGCGCCCGAATCGCGGCGAGCGAGCGCTCGAGCTCGGCGATCCGCGCTCCGTCTACCTGCCCGACGATTCGGGGGTCATCGACGTTCGGCTCGGCCATTCCCCCATTCTCGTCCGCCTCGAGCCGCAGCGTCAATCGCGGTGAGCCCGTTTGCGCCTTCCGCCTATGTCCGCTAGCTCCGGCCAACCGACGCATTCAGCCGACTCCGAGAGATGCTCAGGATGCGCAAGCCGCGCTGTTACGTCGGTTTCACGACGCCGGTCCTCACCGCCCCTTGAACTCGGGCTTGCGTCTTTCCATGAAGGCGCGGGGTCCCTCCTTGGCGTCCTCTGAGCGCAGCACCGTCGTCACCGCCTCGTCCTCGATCGCGAACGCGTCGTCGAAGGGGAGTCCGGAACTTCGCACTACCGACTCCTTGATCTTCTGCACCGCGAGCGGTGCGTTCTCGGCAATGTCTCCGGCGATCTCATATGCGGCTTCGAGGAGCTCTTCGCGCGGCACGATTTCGTTGACGAAGCCGCAGCGGAGGGCCGCTTCGGCGGAAATCGGTGCACCGGTGAGAAGGATGCGCATCGCCGCGGCGTAGGGAATCTGTCGCGCGAGGCGCACCGTCGAGCCGCCGCCCGGAATGATGCCTCGCTTCGGCTCTGGGAGACCGAACGTCGCTTCCGGGACAGCGAGTCGGATGTCGGTGGCCTGGAGGATCTCCATACCGCCTGCGAGCGCCGCACCGTTCACAGCCGCTATGATCGGCTTCCAGATCTCGAAGCGCCGGAGGAATGCCGTTTGGAAAATAGACCGCTCGGCGACCATCGCACGATCGAACTCGTCTTGCGGCGGCCGCGCTTTGCTCAAAAGCGGGATCAAACGGCCGAGGTCGGCGCCGGCGCAGAATGCGTCGCCGACCCCGGTCAAGATTGCGACCCTGAGTTCGGGGTCGTCGCGTAGCCGCGTCCAGGCGCGCGCAAGGCCGACGACCATTTCGGGCGTCACGGCGTTCTTCTTGTCGGGACGGTTGAACGTGATCTGAAGGATGGGGCCACGTTGTTGGACGAGCAGGTTGGACATGCGGGACTCCGTGGTCAGTCCGGGCGCGGCCGGAAGAAGGGGAAGCGAACGCCTTCGGCTACCGTTTCGAAAACGACCTCGACGGGAAGGTCGAGATCGAGCCTCGAGAGCTCGAGCCCGCGCACGCCGCTCACGATCCGCACACCCTCCTCCATTTCGATGACGACGACCGCGTAGGGAACGGGCTCGGCGAAGTCGCGCATGAGCGGCTGATGGGTGATCGTCCAGGAGTGGAGCCGGCCGCGCCCGCTCGAGATCTCCCAGGTCCATCGCTGCGAGCCGCATTCTGCACAAGCGAAGCGTGGCAGGTGCCGCCACGTGCGGCACTCGGCACAACGCTGGAAGCGGAGCTCCTCGCGGTTGCAATGCTCCCAGAATTCGCCGACCAGGGGGTCATCGGGCGACGGCAGGGGTCTCTTCGACATCCGTTCCGCATTCATACTCGGGCGCTCCTGGCGAGCACGGCGCACGACCCGTCGCCGAGGTCGCCGTACCCGGTGACGATTGCAAGCTCCGCGCCCGCGACTTGGCGGGCTCCGGCCTCGTGGCGGAGTTGCCGCACGACCTCGACGACATTGTTGAGTCCCCACACGTGCGCCTCCGAGAGTAACCCGCCGTTCACGTTGATGGGCATCTCGCCGCCGAGCTCTATACGCCCGCCTCGCACCCAGTCCTTGGCCTCTCCGCGCCTGCACAGGCCGAGCGCCTCGATCTGCCAGAGTACCGTCCAGGTGAAGCAGTCGTAGATGCCGAGGAGATCGGCGGAAGCAGCCTGGACCCCCGCTTCTGCAAGGGCCCGCGGACCGGCGTCGTGGAGCCCTATCTTAAGCATGTCTGTACGTGCAGGAATGTCGTCGGCTGGGTAGGGATGGCCTTCGGCCGCACCGAGCACCGCCACCGGCGGCTTGGCGAGGTCGCGGGCGCGCTCGGTCGACGTGACGATGACCGCACAGGCACCGTCGGTCTCGAGGCAGCAGTCGTAGAGCCGCATTGGCTCACTCACCCAGCGCGAGGCCAGATAGTCCTCCATCGTAAGCGGCTTTTCACGCATCACCGCTTTCGGGTTCATGCGCGAGTGCTTTCGCATTGCGACCGCGACCGTGCCCGGCGCATCCGGCGGGACGCCGTAGAGCCGCTGGTAGCGGGTCGCGATCCAGGAATAGACCTGGACCGGCAACACGGCTCCGTAGGGGCGGTAGAAGTCGCGAAATGCTCGCACCGTGGCCTGAAACTCGGGAACGCGCACGCGACGCGCCCCGGGCTTCGGTCGCATCGCCGTGTAGCCGTTCCAGCCTACGACGACAAGAACAGCCGACGCGATCCCTTCGGTCACGGCACGGGCGGCGTGTCCGATCGCCGCAACTGGCGAGGCGCCGCCCATCTCCACCGTGACCGCGTGGCGAAGATCGACGACGCCGAGCGTCGTGGCCAGCTCTTCGGCGGTCGTGTAGACGGGCGGTGGGATGATGCCGTCGAGATCGCGTCCACGAAGTCCGGCATCGGCGAGCGCGGCGTGGGCCGCCTCGACCATCATCTCGACCGGCGTCGACCCGGCGCCGCGGACGTATTCCGTTTCGCCGATGCCGACAATCGCGGCGCGGATCTTCACGACGGCCCCTTTTCATCTGCGAGGACTCGTCGCTCAACCAGCGCGGTGACCGCGCCGTCGTCGAGACCGAGCCAGTCGCGCAGCACTCGCCCGTTGTGCTGGCCGAGCCTCGGCGCCGGCCCATTCACGCCCGAGTCAGCGCCGGAGAAACGGTAGGGGGTCTGCGCGACCAACCGCACGTTGCCCTCGTCGTCCTCCACGGCGGCGACCACGCCGCGCGCGGTGACCGTGGGCGACCCGAGCACCGTCGCCGACGTCCGGACGTCCCCCCACGCGAGGTTGGCGTCCTCCAGCGCACGCTTCAAGGTGTCCCGGTCGGGGAACGAAGCCATCCAGCGGAGGACGGCCTCGCGGCGGTAACGCTCCTTCGTCGGCACGTCAGCGTCCTCCGGCTCCTCGGAGATCAGATCGTTAGCGTTCTTCAGGAGCTTCCACACGTGCGGCAGGGTTCGGTTGAGCATGAGCAACCCGCCCGGCGCGTCGAACACCTCGCCTCCCTGCAGGACGGGTTTTTCGGCCCCGTCAAGGAGGTAGTGGAGATAGTCGTCCGTTGCATGCCACGCATCGAGCATGGCGACGTCGACGTGCTGCCCGCGGCCGGTGCGTTCGCGCATGTGGAGCGCGGAGAGCAATCCGACCATCCCGTGCAGTCCGGCGATCGAATCGGCGAAGCTCATTACCGAGTCGCGCGGCGCTTCGCCCAGCAGCTCGAGCTTCCGACCGATCCAGCCCGATTCCGCATGGATGATCGGCGCATACGCTTGCCGCTGCGATTCGGGTCCTTCTTGACCGAAGCCCGAGATCGAAACCAGGATCAGCCGCGGGTTCGCGGCGGAAAGCTCGCTCCAACCGATACCGAGCCGTGCAATCACGCCCGGTCGGAAGTTCTCGATGACGACGTCCGCGTGTTCGGCGAGCGAGAGGACGAGCGCGCTGCCGCCAGCGGATTTGAGGTCCACACACAGGTTCCGCTTGCCGGCGTTTTGCTGGACATAGAGACCGGACAGGCCGTTGCGCACGACGCCGAAGAGACGAGTGACGTCGCCCTCGGGCGGCTCGACCTTGACCACCTCGGCGCCGAGGTCGGCCAGGAGTCGTCCGATGTAGGGCCCGGCGATGAAGCGCGAGAGATCGAGGACACGGATTCCTTCGAGAGGCCGTGTCCGCGGCGCGGGCTTCGCTGGAGATTCGATACTCACGATCACACCTTCGCTCCTGTCTGTCGCCGCTGGAGGCATTGCCCCGTCAGACATCGCAGGCCGTGCCATGTCGGAAGCTTAGGCGGTTCTCCGATCGTCGATGGGCTTTTTTGTGTGCCAAGCGGTCTGCGTGGCGGAGTAGGGCGCGGTCGAGTCCTGAGTCTGCACCCCGGCCATACGGCGGCGCACTTCCAGGATCATGTACAGGCTGGCGACGCCATACCAACAGAGCCAGCAGAAATACGGAAAGTAATAGCTCCCCACCCCATCCCAAGCGAAGGCGCCGGTCGTGGTCACGCCGGTCAGCGTCGCTGGGAAAAAGCTGGTGCCGCAGAAAATCGTCAGCCAGCACACCCAGCGCGGGAACAGGCGCGTTGGGCGCTTATCCGCCAGACCGACCGCGGCAGCCGCATACATCTGCAGCGTCGTGCAGGCATATTGCAGATCAATGCAGAGCCAACCGAGATCATTGAGCAACTGCATCTCAGAGGGATTACGCTCCGGCCGGAACGCCGCCACCGCCCAGAACACGGCGCTGAGCGAGACCACCAATACGGTCAACCCACCACCCAGCAATTGCAGCAGGGAGAGCACAGGAAAGCGCCCCTCGATCCGGGCCATCTGCACCGTCAGCAGTGCCGTCCAAGGCAAATAGAGCACGACGGTAATCAGTGAAATGCCGAACCCGACCCGCATCTGCGTCCACCAGCCCAGGTAGCGCACTGCCACGTCATGCGGATTCAGCGCCGGTGAAACAGGGGCGGGCAGATTCGTGCCAACAATCCCCCAGAACACAATAAAGGTGAGCAGAAACGCTGGGCCGCACCAGGCGCTTAAGAGCTGGTACCGTAAACTGAGTTTTTCATCCATGACAACGATCCTTCCTGCGTCGGCATGCTCGGTGATCAACTGTCGTCCTCCTCGCTACCACGCAAGGGGCAAGCCAAGCCGGCCCAGGCTCGCTTGCGTGGAATAACGGCCGGCCGACCGCCGCGAGTGAGTCGCACCCGACTCGCTGCTGACTCGACGCCGAGGTTCGAATCGATCGCAGCTCGGGGCAAGCGGAGATATTATGGCCGCTCCGAGCGTCGTCGTCGGCATCGCTCTTGCTCCAGCCTCTGAGGACAGCATCTCGCACTCCCGATGCTCCGAGGAGGAAAATGCACGAGCACATTGATCTGAGCTCCCTCGAGTTTTGGGCGCGGCCTTACGAGGACCGCGAGCGTGCCTTCCGGTGGTTGCGCGACCACGAGCCGGTGTCCTGGCATCGTCCGCCGGAGCCGCTGGCCCCCGGGCTCGAGAACGCGAAGGGCTTCTGGGCGATCGTCCGCTACGAGGACATCAAAGAGATCTCGCGAAACGCCAAGGTATTTTCGTCGGCCGAGGGGGTGTTTCTCGACGACTTCCCGCAGCTCGAGACGATCCTGTCCTTCATCGTCATGGACGATACGCGCCATCAACAACTGCGCAACATCACGCAGGCGGCGTTCAGCCCGCGCAACATCCGTCGCATGGAACAGCAGATCGACGCGATGGCAACGCGGATCGTGGACGAGGTGGCACCGCTCGGGGATGGGGATCTCTGCGAGCTGGTCTTCAAACAGCTTCCGGGCCTCGTGTTCGCCGAGGTCTTCGTCGGGATCAAGGACGTCCGTCGGCGCAAGGTGCTTATCGAAGGCGCCGAGCAGCTTGGGGCGTGGGCCGATCCGACCTACGCGCACATCGGGCCGCCGCTCGCGGTCTTTCAGGACGCCGCACAAAGGATCATGACGATCGCGTACGAGGAGGCCGACCGCTGCCGTCGCGAGCCCGACGACAATCTGATGTCTTGGGTCGTGCAGGCGCAGTTCGAGGGGCAGCGCATGACCGAGGCGGAGATGGGGGCGTTCTTCACGCTGCTCGTGGGCGCAGCGAACGACACGTCTCGGCACGCCATGGCGCACGCCGTGCTCAATCTGCAGCGTCACCCCGACCAGAAGGCGCTACTGGGCGAGGATTTCGACGGGCGCATCGACGGCGCGGTGGAGGAGTTGCTGCGGTGGTCGCCGCCGCTCATGCACTTCCGGCGCACCGCCCTCAGGGACGTCGAGCTCCACGGCGTCACAATCAAGGCCGGCGACAAAGTCGTGCTCTGGTACTGCTCGGGCAATCGCGACGAGCGTGCGTTCCTCGAACCCGACCGCTTCGACATCCTGCGCTCGCCCAACCGCCACCTGAGTTTTGGCAACGGGCCACACTATTGCCTGGGGGCGGCGCTCGGCCGTCAGATGATCAAGTCGATCCTGCGGCAGTTCACTAACCGCATGCCTGACCTGGAGGTCGGCGAGCCCACGATGCTGCTCTCGAACTTCATGAATGGCGTGCTGTCCCTGAAAGGATCATGGAGGAAGCGGACCACGTCCGCTTGCGCCGGGTGATGCCATCGTCGACCAACGCAGAAACCGCGACGCGATGGATCTGCGAATCGTGCGGGTATGTCTACGACCCCGAGCGAGGCGACCCCGACGGCGGGATCCCACCGGGCACGGCGTTCGAGGACATTCCCGATAACTGGTCGTGTCCGATGTGTGGAGCGCGCAAGCGCGATTTCATCCCGGTGGTCTGAACGTCGCCCGGAGGTGCGGAAAGATGAGTGCGACCTACCAAACGATCCGCTACGAGCCCCATCCGCCGATCGCAGAGATCGTCCTCGACCGGCCGTCGCACGGCAACACTTTCACCCCCGAGCTGCTGGCCGAGCTCGCTGACGCAACCTGTCAGCTTGCCACCGAGGACCGGATTCGTGCCGTGGTGTTGCGCGGCGAAGGGAAGAATTTCTGCTTCGGCGCCGACGTCGACATGTTTGTGGATGCGGGCACAGCGAATCGCCCGCGACTGCTGCGCGACCTCGCCACGCGGTTCCACAACGCGATCACCCGCCTCGCGCGGATCGAGGTCCCCGTCCTCGGGGTCGCCCACGGCATGACGATCGGGGGCGGTGTGGCGTTGCTCGCCGCGTGCGACGTCGTGCTCGTCGCTGCGAGCACGACGTTTCGTCTCGCCTGGACGGGCATCGGGCTGTCGATGGATGGCGGCTCGTCCTCGTCCCTGCCGCGCATCATCGGCCCGCGACGGACGCTCGAGTTGCTCTACACCAATCGGTTCTTCACGGCGGCGGAGGCCGAGGCCTGGGGCTTCGCGAATTGGGTGGTCCCCGACGCCGAGCTCGCGGCGCGAACGGCCGAGATTGCGGGCGGCCTCGCGAACGCGCCGACGGTCGCGCTCGGGGCTTGCAAGCGGCTCGTGTCCGATGGCTTCAGTCGACCGATCGAAGCGCAGATGGAGGATGAGGCCGTGGCGATCGTCCGCGTCGTCGGCTCCGAGGACGCCGACGAGGGCTGCCGCGCCTTCCGCGAGAAGCGCCGCCCGCAGTACCGAGGACGGTAGCGTGCGGAAACAGTCAGAAGCTCATGTGCCGCCGCGGCGGGCAGTGGGCGTTGCGAATGGCGTCGGGTGAGATGCCGATCTTCATTGCCCGCTTCTCTACGCCACACCGCGGTCGTGATCTTTCCAGTAAGGCGCCCGCAGCTCGCGCTTGAGGATCTTGCCGGACGCGTTCCGCGGCAGTGCTTCGACGAAGTCGATCGATTTGGGAATCTTGTAGCTGGCGAGACGACCACGCAGCCGAGCCAGGATCGCGCCCGCGTCCTTCTCGCCGCCCGATCTCGGCACCACCACGCCCTTCACAGCCTCGCCCCACCGCGGGTCCGGAACGCCGATCACGGCGACGTCCGCGACCGCTGGGTCGAGAAAGAGCGCGGCTTCGACCTCGGCCGTATAGACGTTTTCGCCTCCGGTCACGACCATGTCTTTCAGTCGATCGACGATCGTGACGTAGCCTTCATCGTCACGGAACGCCGCGTCGCCGGTCCGGTACCAGCCGTCGACGAGCGCGTCCGCAGTCGCATCAGGGAGGTTCCAGTATCCCTTCATCAGCGAGGCCGTGCGGACCTGGATCTCGCCGACCTCACCAGCGGGGAGCTCGCGCCCATCGCTGCCGACGATCCGTAGCTCGACGCCCGGCAAGGGACGGCCGCAGGACCGCAGGCGCTCGGGGTGGGTGCCGCGGTGATCGTCCGGACCGAGGCAGGTGACTTCGCCGGTGGTCTCGGTGGCACCGTAGTACTGGATGAAGTCGCAACGGAAGACCGCCGCGGCGCGCTGGAGAAGCGACGGCGAGATTGGCGAGCCCGCGTAGATAATTAGTTGAAGCGAGGAGACGTCGATCTCGTTGCAACGCGGGTGCTCGAGAAGGAGGCTCAGGAACGCCGGCGCGACGGTCAGGTGCGTGACCTGTTCCGCCGGGATTAGTCGCAGCGTCTCGCCCGCGTCCGCGACGCGAAGCACCACACAGCGGGCACCCCCGTAAAGGGCGGTGAGCGCGAGCCCCGTGCCCAGCATGTGGAAGGTCGGCATGACGACAAGATTGGAGGCGCCCGCGCCGAACGTCGCCCAAGCGCCGAGCTCGCGCTCCGCTCGCCGGAGCGGCGCAAATGCCATCTGCGGAATCTCAACCCCCTTTGGCCGCCCGGTCGTGCCGCTGCTGTACATCTGGAGAACCGTGTCCGTGGGCTCGACCCGCAGCTTCGGGTCCTCCGCCCGCTGCGCGTCGCGCCAGGTCGCGTAGTCCCCACCTACCCCGTCGGCTCCCAGCACAAGGACGCGCTCAAGCGCGGGGAGACGCCCGCGCATCGCCTCGACCGTCGGCGCGAGGTCCGGATCCACGACCAAGATCCTGGCGCCGCTGTCTCCCAGCACGTACTCGATCTCCGGTGGCGCCAGGCGCCAGTTGACGGCAACGAGCGCGACGCGCGCCTTCGCAGCCCCGAGCAAGATCTCGAAGTAAGAGTCGGAGTTCTTGCCGAGATAGGCAATTCGGGCCGCCGGGCGGCATCCGACGGCGAGCAGCCCGGTCGCCACCCGTGAGGATCGCTCGTCGAGCGCGCCGTAGGTGGTGTCGCGCCCGCCGCAGGACAGCGCGACCGCTGACGGTGTGGCCCGCGCGCGAACACGCGACAAATCCGCGAGCACCTCTGGGATCGTCGTCGTCATCTCAAACTCACCCCGCGAACTATGGCACTCCGTTAAGCAATCCGCGGGCCGGCGGAGAGGTTAGAACATATCGTGGATACCCTACCGGAGCCGCTCTCGAGTGCGATTCGATCACGCATCGGGAGTCGACTTCGCCTCGGATCGGCCCCGACATACCCCGCCTGAGTCGGGGCTCGACGCCGCGCGGTAGACGCGGGGAAAGCTACCTCGATGGCCGAGAGCGAAGCTCATCTTGTGGAGGCGGATCCGCGCACACGCGGCAATTTCGCTTATCGTTCCGGAGAACGGGGAAACTTCAAGACTGATGGTAGGGACCCCCGCCCGCTTATACCCGGCCTCGCAATGGGCCCAGGATGTGCTGAGCAACATCCGAACAAAGCAAGGGAGGGTCCGAAATGGAAGTTACAACGATCGGGATCGACTTGGCGAAGAATGTGTTCGCTGTGCGGGGTGCGGATGTTAGCGGGCGAGTGGTGATGCGCCGGCAACTGAAGTGTGTGCATGTGGTCGTCAATGCGTGGGCTGCCGCGCCGCAATGGTGAGGATCGAGGCCCCTAAAAACCAGGCAAGGCCGCCATCGAGTCCTTTCTCCATTTGCAATTCGGCGAGAGATGATCGAAATACGCGCCTGCGCGGCCGATTTTGCGCAGCTCGTGGCAGCGGAGAACGTTACGAACCGCGGATTCGGCCGATTTGCGGCTCGTTTTATCCGCACCAATCAGATTCGGGGCCACGACGAAGATAGGCCGGACTACCTGGAATTCGGCGATCGCGATCGATTGCGCTCCGCATAGCCCAACTCCCACGCGACACCCGGATTGCCGCAAACAAGAACCGTCGGTAGAGACGGAGAATGGCAATGCGATCGGCTGGGTCCGGTCAACGTGGAAACATCGATCGACAAAGAAAGTTCGCTATAAAATTATCAAGGGAAAATGCTTATGAAGTGCCTTCATGGACCGTGCAAGTGCGAGGTCGTTTCAGGGAAAAATTTTTGCAGTGAGCAGTGCGAGAGCGCCGACGCTGCCGTCTCTCCGGAATGTCCCTGTGGCCATCAGCAGTGTCGCGCAGACGGGGCCGAAAGGGTGAGGCACCACCACTCAGGGTGAAACAGGTTCCTGTCCAGAACCCCTCCTGGCGGGTCGTCCGGGTCGATTTTTCCCCACCCAGCTCCGCAATCTCTGCGGGCGGATCTGTGTGGCCGCTAGCAGACACTGCGCCGTCCGCAAGTTCTTGTTCCTTGTTCGACGTCGCTTCAGCTCAAGTGTGGTCCCGGTCCGCGTGCTGCGTCCATCACGGCCGCACGCCATTCGCGCTTGACGGGCAGGATAGGAGGTATCGGAGCAACGTCGGGCTCCGCCGTTGGCGGCGCGATTGAATGATTATCGGTCTGCGCGGCTTTGCGCATGAAAAGATTGTAGATCAGCCATTGCACGCGATGCCGCTTACCGCGCAGCGGGAATCGGCTGGCGATTGAAGATGTCGAATAGAAGTTCCTATAAGCGCCGCGTTGGCCGAGGCGGAGCTCGTCCGCCGACATCTGCGCCGGGCGATAGACGACGTGCCCCTGATCATACATCGACCAGTCGAAGGAAACGATACGGTTCGCCTTCTTCATCTCGTACCAGGTGAGCGTGCCCGGATAGGGTGTAAGCACCGAATAGGCACAGGCATCGTATTCGGCGTTGATGTTGAAGTTGACGGTTTCGTCGAAAACCGAGCAATCGTCGCCGTCGAAGCCACACATGAATAAGCCGAACACCATGATCCCGTAGGAGTGCACCTTCTCCACCAGCGCGGCGAAGGTCTCCGGCCGATTGACATGCTTGTGCACGCTTTTGAGCGTCGCGCGAGAGATCGACTCAAAGCCGATGCTCAGCATCGTGCAGCCGCTTTCAGCCGCGAGCTCGAGCATCCGGTCGTCCTGCGCAAGTTTGGAGGTGACGCCGGCCTGCCATTGGATGCCGCGTCCCTTCAACGCGCGCATTACTTCCTTCGGACGCTCCGGCGTACCGAAAAAGTCGGCGTCGTTGATCGAGATGGTGCGCGCACCGCAGTTCTCCATCTCGTGAATCACCTCGTCGACCGGCCGATAGCGGAACTTGAGGCCGTTCATCAGCGGCTCCGCGCAGAACGTGCAGCCTTGGTGGCAGCCGCGCGAAGTCTGGACGTAAGTGCGGTTCACGTAGCGGTTCTTCTTCAAAAGATCGTAACGCGGCATCGGCATCCCGACCATCGGATGCAGCGTGTCCGACTTATAGGGTCCACGCATCGATCCCTGTTTGAGATCATCGAGCAGCTTGTCGATCACGAGCTCGACTTCGCCGATAACTACAGCGTCGCAATGCTTCAGCGCTTCCTGCGACATGAAGCTCGGATGCACGCCGCCCATGACGACGGGCACGCCCTTGGCGCGGAATTGGTCGGCAATTTCGTAGCCGCGGTTGACGTAACTCGTCATCGCGGAAATCCCGACGAGGTCCGGCTTCAAATCGAAGTCGATCGTCTCGATGTTCTCGTCTGTGAGCACCACTTCGTACTGATCGCGTGGAGTGGATGCGGCAACTGCGAGTAACCCTGCAAGCGGAGAGTACAGCGCTCGATTCATATACAGCGGGCGGGTCGTAGCCGAATCCGTTTTCGGATTGATGAGATGAATGATGCGGGTACGCACGAAATCCTCCTGTGACACGGCTGCTGCATACGATAACGACAAACGCGAAGAAGTTTTCCCGAGACCGATACATCAGCCGAGAATCGCGCGTCTTCGCTTCAGGCTGACAGCAGGCCAGAGCTTTTGCGAGTCGTAATAAGCCTCCCGCGTTTCTATCGATGGCACCCGAGCGATTGGTCCAATCGGTCCTTATAGATAAGAAATACCACCTTTGTCTTTAAGTTGGGCGGGTTTAGATCGCGCGGCGCAGATGCGGCGTGTTCCAGCCATTTCCGCGCCGTAGCAACAATCCCGGCGTGACTTTCGTCGGTTGGCCATCCACGAACGTGACCTCTCCGTTGACCATGATGTAGCGGTAGCCGCGGGCCCGTTGCACGCGCCGCCATTCACCACCCGGAAGGTCATGCACTACCATGCTCGGTTCGATCCCCAAACCATCGTAGTCGTACATGACGATATCCGCGGCATATCCCTCGCGCAGCACGCCGCGGTCTGAAAGCCCCGCGCAGGTCGCCGGCCACGTGCTTAGTTTCCAATGCGCCTCCTCGAGCGTCAGCATGCCCTGGTCACGGGTAAATGAAGCCAAAAACTCGGTCGGATAGCGTCCACCGCAGAAGAACTTAGTGTGCGCCCCGCCGTCGGAGAGGCCCGGTATCGTATATGGATAGTTGACGACTTCCTTAAGCAGATCGAGGCGGGTATGCGGCGGTGGCGCGTCGAACACCGTGAGCAATTCATCGGCAATCGCGATTTCGAGCATCGTGTCGACGATATGCCCATCCATCTTCCTGCTGGCATCCCTCAAGGTCATACCCTCCAGGTGTTTGAACCGGGGCGTAAAAATCTTCTCGATCACGAAAGTTTCCAGATCACCGGTCACCATCCGCTGTCCGTTGGCATAGTCCCTGAGCTTGGCGCGGCGCGACGGGTCGCTCAGTTTCATCAGCCGCTCCACCGTGCTGCCTAGTGTGGCCTCTCGCCACGCTTCGGAGTCGTCAAACAGGTTCCAGTCCGCAAACGTGAACGTGAAGCTGGTGGTGTTGGTGTGAGCCTGCGGGTAAACGCGCAGTCCCCTGGCATGGCAGTGGTCGAACCAGGTAATCAGAAATCGATGGATTTGGGGTTCGCGATCGAATGAGACCAGCGCCTGAAAAAGCAGCGGACGCCGGCTCAGTTCGGCGAGCGTCTCGAGCTCTTTCAGATCGTGAAAGGGATCCGCGGTGGCCATCGACATTTGCATGAAACCCGAATTGCGCCGGCCGAGTTCGCGGGCCAGGTTGCGGCAGGTTTCGTCGCCCATGACGTCGGTGACCATTGGCGTACCGTCATAATCGCGCTGGAGGCACACCGGACCGTCCGGATGCAGACGCTGCGCCGACCAGCCCCATCCGCCGGCGTCCATCGCTTCGCCGAAGAGACGGACTATCTCGCGCTCTTCCATGACGGTGGGTGCGCGATGCTTGGCCTCTTCGGGACTTCCTATCACCCATGTGATGAGCGGACCGAGCGGCACACACGGCAGCAGATTGACGGCCTTCGGTTGGCGCTCCAGGCTGTCGAGAAACTGCGGAAACGTCACCCAATCCCATGGCAGGCCGGCCTTCATCGAGGCATATGGAATTGCTTCCACGCGAGTCATCGTCAGCATCGCCCGCTCGCGCTGCTCCGGCCGCACCGGGGCGAAGCCGAAACCGCAATTGCCGATCGCGACAGAGGTCACGCCATGCCATCCCGAAATCGAGCAGTGGGGATCCCAGAAAATCTGCGCGTCGTAGTGCGTGTGCAGGTCGATGAATCCGGGCGCGACAATCAGGCTGGAGGCGTCGATCTCGTTCGCACTTTTGCCGGCGCCCAACTGGCCGATCTCGGTAATTCTGCCGTCCTTGATTCCGATATCGCCGCGATAACGAGGCGAGCGGGTCCCGTCGACGATCATTCCGTTCTTAACGACCGTATCGAACCTGGGCATTCACTGGTCCTCTGCGGTTCGGGACCAAACCGCTATGGACAATTTGTGGATTTTATCCAAAACTTTTATTCTCGATTGAAGTTCGCACCATAATCAGGAGGTTTGCAAACGCAAATCTTGAGTCTGAGGCGCTTCCCTACGGCGCTAGAGGTTAGGCTGTTTTAAGATAGGCTGTCTATCCGGGCGAGTGCCCGTGGACAGTCGGGGGCTGGGGCTGCTAGCCAAATCTCTTCCAGCCTGGAAGTGGCCGGGGCCCAGGGGGCAAACTGCAGTCACCAGCGGAAGCCGCCACGGCCATGGCAGGCCTGGTCAACCGAATTGAACTCACGGATAGACTTCGGATTTCCCCAAGCTCCGGTGCCCGCTTCCGCCATCGCCGCAACGATCTGACCGTGGCCGGCTTTGGCTTGGTCGGCAGCATGCCTGAGGGCCTCCATCTCGCGCTCGCGCCTGACAAACTTGGTCAGCCCGGGCCCCGCCGAACGCTGAAGGCGGGTCCGCAACGGCTGTCCCTACTGAAAACTCGGAAAGCATCGAAAGGTCTGGCGATTTATCTCGCCCTGCCATAGGGTCGCGGGCATGCTTGCATTCATCTCGGAGCTTCTTTCATGGCTCGCTGGTCGGTTTCGCAACCGCGCGGAGTTGGAGCTCGAAATCATTGGGCTTCAGCACCAACTGGCAGTTCTGCGTCGCCAGCGTCCCGGACGCGCCCCGCTCTCCGCGCTCGATCGCCTACTTTGGATCTGGCTCTACCGGGTCTGGCCGCGGTGCTTGGACATAATGGTTTTGGTGAGGCCGGCGACCGTGGTCCAGTGGCACCGTCAAGGCTTCCGGCTCTATTGGCGTTGGCGATCAAGGTCCGGACGACCGTCGGTGGATCGCGAAGTTAGCAAGCTGATCCGTGAGATGAGCAGGGCCACCCCGCTCTGGGGGGCGCCCCGGATCCACGGCGAGCTGCTCAAGCTAGGCATCGAGATCAGCCAAGCGACAGTCGCCAAGTACATGCTGCGAAGACGAGGTAGGCCTTCTCCAACCTGGCGCAGCTTTCTGCGCAATCAGGCCGCCGGCATCGCTGCGATCGATATGTTCGTCGTAGCGTCCGCATCGTTTCGGCTGCTTTACGTGATGATCATTCTGGCCCACGATCGCAGGAAGATTGTGCGATTTGATGTCACACAGCACCCGACATCAGGCTGGCTATCGCGTCAGGTAACCGAAGCGTTCCCGTGGGACACCGCTCCGCGCTACCTCCTGCGTGATCGCGACACCTCGTACGGCTCGGAATTCTGCACTCGGATCGAGGCGATGGGGATCGGGGAAGTCATCACAGCGCCACGCTCACCGTGGCAGAACGCTTACGTCGAGCGCGTGATCGGCTCGATCCGGCGGGAGTGCCTGGATCAGTCATCTTCAACGAGCGTCATTTGCGCCATGTTCTTTCATCTTACGTGGATTATTACCACCGGGCCCCAACGCATCTGTCACTCGACAAGGATTGTCCGCATTCGCGTCCCATCCAGCCACGACGGGGCGGCCGCGTCATAGCCATCCCGCAAATAGAGGGGCTGCACCACCGCTACGAGCGCCTCGCAGCCTGACGGCACGATCTACTGCTTGCCGTTGCTTGCGTAGCGACCGGTACCACAAGGGCTACGAACTCCTCGTATTGATAGCGCTTAGATCTGGATCGCGCGACGGCCCCTTGTAGAGCAGCCTGCGACGAACGCCGGTTTATCACGGCTGGTCGCTCTTGGCTTCCGCTCCCGTTCCAATTTTTGTTCGGAGAGAATTTTCAGCAGAGACAGCCCAGGATCGTCGAGGCAATCGTCCAAGGCTACCAGCCTGCGGACCTTCCCACCATCGCAATGACCCAACGAATCGAACTACCCCCGCTCTGGAGCGCGCAGGAGCAAGCTCTGGACATCCGATAGACTCACGCGGGCGAAAATACCCGCGTGGAGTTCTTCTCGAGTACATGGTTCGCGCAACATGTCGATCGGTTCGCAAGATGGACCTACCAAAATCGCCAACAGAGAATTTTGCGCGACTTTTGCGCTCAGCAGCGGTCATTGGCATTCTCCGGGTCCATGGCTGCGTGTGAATCGCGCCCCACGCGCCCATTTCATCGCTTCCCCAGAAAGTAGGGAAACATGCCAGACTGGATGGCGGAGAGGGGGGGATTTGAACCCCCGAAACCCTTCCGAGTTTACACGCTCTCCAGGCGTGCGCCTTAAACCGGGCTCGGCCACCTCTCCGGGTGCGGGGCCCAGTATGCCATTTGCTCCCGCCCACCTGCCACCGGCCACCTCTGCCGCATGCGAGCGATCCGCCCCCCGCGGGAGCACGGTCGATCGTACGAGCGACGCGGTCTTGCCACGCGGAACGCGACACGAATTTCGCGCGCGTGCCTTAGGAAACATCTGCGGCTGCAGGCGACCCTGTATCGCACGCCGTCAAGGTGCGCCGCGGCCGAGTCTGCGCGCGCGAACAACAATACCCTGGGATCGCGATAAATGAGCTTCCAGTCCGGCCGGCGCGCCATCAGCTCGCGCACCGGAGAGGCCGGCGTCATCAGCACGTAGTCGTGCGGATAGCAATCGAGCACCGCCGGCGAGTGCGCACTGTCGAATTTAAAATCGAAATAATCGGACGAGCGTGAGCGCCACAGCCCGAGTTTGGCGTGTTGCACTTGAGCGACTGTGAGGAGGATTCATCATGAAAAGGTTTCTGAATACGGGGGTTTTCCGCGACCCAATACGATGGTATGTTACGTGCTGGCTCGATTTGGTCACTTGATTAGTCGGTAATGGATAGTCGCGGGAACATCAATACGGTCAGGGAGTCCATCGTGGTAACGACGCCCACGCTGGCCCACAGCCGCCTTTTGCGGTTAGTGCACGGGCTCACCGGTTGGCTTCGCGATTTTTCCTGGCTGACACGCCAGCGCGTCACGTTTTATTCGGGAGTACTACTGGCTGCATATCTAGTTGCGGCGATATGTCAATTAGCCAATTCTCATCATCTGATATTTGAAAGTGGCTTGTGCGTTGGAGGCGACTTCGTAGATTCCTATGCCGCTTCTATCGCGGCGCTCAAAGGCGATCCCGCCTCTGTTTACGACGTTCATCGCCAGCACGTACAGCAGGCAGCGGTAATGGGCGGTAAAGATTTTGGCGTGCTGGTGTTTTCTTATCCGCCGACGTACCTTTTGATCGTGCTGCCGCTTGCGATGCTTCCATTCGTAGCATCATGGGTCCTGTTCGAGACCGCGACACTTGCCGGATATCTTGCCGTTCTCGGGCGTATCGCTCCAATTCCTCTCGGATATTGGCTCGCGATTACATTTCCGGGTGTCATCATCAACTTCATGTGTGGGCAAAATGGCTTCCTGACCACCGCGCTTATCGGGGGTGGTTTGCTGCTGCTTAATCGATGGCCGCTCCTCGCCGGATTCCTATTGGGTTTGATGGCTTACAAGCCACATCTGGCAATATTGATACCGCTAGCATTGATCGTCGCGCGCCAATGGCGCGCACTAATTGCCACTGCTGTCAGCGCGATTCTGTTCGCGGCGACTTCGCTCGGCGTATTTGGTCCATCAACCTGGCGGGCGTTCTTCGGCAATCTCGCGATCACACAGAAAATTGTCCTCGACCAAGGTGGGATCAATTTCCCCACGCTGCAAAGCATTTTTGGCGCAGTCAGGATGTGGGGTGGCAGTGTTGATGTTGCATACATGTCTCAGGCGGTGGTTGCGATATACGCGGCATGTGCGGTGGTTTGGGTTTGGCAAAGCACACGCCCATTCGCGCTCAAAGCTGCCACCCTCGCCGTCGGCTGCTTGATGGTTTCGCCGTATCTCCTGCAGTACGACCTGGTGTTACTCGCGCTCCCGACCGCATGGTTGGCGATGGAGGGTTTCGAGAAGGGATTCCTGCCCTATGAGAAGGTTGTGCTTGTTCTTTCTTGGATCCTGCCTCGTATCTCAGAGCCTGTAACCATGACTTCCAAAATCCCGATTGCCCCAATTGTGATCATCATATTGATGACGGCGATCCTCCGCCGCTCAAGCCATTGCGAAGCCGTCGACTACCAGCCTCAACCGTTTCACCTCGCGCATTTAGAGACCCCCGCCTAGGGTTGTGCCGAAATCCGCGTTGAAATTCCGACTCAGCGCGATCTCCGCTCAGGGGCTGGCTGATACGATCACTCGGCTGCCGGTCCTTCTGGCGCTCAGCGGACTGGCTATACTCCACACGGCTACCCTGATGGATCTTCCTCAGCGCGCCTATACCCACGACTTCAGCGTATTTTATGCATCAGCAATTGCGCTCCGCCATGGCCTCAATCCATATACGGTCAACCTTGCGCCAATCGGTCGGCGCCTGGGATTCTATATTGGAGCGCTGCTCCACAGCACCGATACCCCCACCGCGCTGCTTTTCTTCATCCCTTTTTCGCTTGCCACGCCGCCGGTCGCGCACGCGATTTGGATCGATCTGAGTGCCGCTGCGTTGGTGCTTGCCCTGCTATTACTCATTCAGCCAAAGTATAGCGGCCTGGATACCAGGCTGGCGTTCGCGATTGCGGCGCTTGCCCTACTCTATGCGCCGATCACCGAGAATTTCCTATTTAGTCAACGTCAGACTTTGATTCTACTGCTGTTGGTATTGGTAATGCGGGCGCTAGACAGAGGATACGAAGCTGCCGCTGGAATGTTTCTCGGCCTGGCGGTGGCATACCGGGTTTTCCCGCTTCTGATAGCCGGGTATTTTATCATACGGAGTCAATGGCGTCCGCTGATTTTTATGTGTTTGGGATTTGCGATCGTAGTTGCAGTTACTGTCGCGGTGCTGGGGATACCTCTCTGCGCGAGTTACCCGACCGGCATGCGCTTCGCGATGACGGCGTCTTGGCACGACCCGACGGATGTGGCCTTACATGGCTTTCTCCTTCGACTGTTCTCTTACACGGGCCTCCAAACGAACAGTCGCCTCCAGGTGCTTCAACGTATCACTATAGCATCTGCGCAAATTGTCATTGTAGCACTTGCCGCTTGGCCGACTTATCAGAGGAGGCTGCGGACGGGTTTCGATCGGCGCACCTATGGCCTGTGGGTGGCGGCGGCATTAGTCTTATCGCCTCTCTCGTGGATCCACTACATGGTTCTCTTGCTTATTCCATTTGTGGAGATAGCCAGCTCCGCACAAAAACATGAGAGCAGTACGCGTGCAATCTGGGCGGCGATAGTGAGTTACGTGCTTATAGTGCCGGGTCGCGGGCTGCGAGAGGTAGTGGTAGGTCCGATATGGTGGGCGTATGGTGTGAAATACTTGGCCGAAGGATCGTCGGTAGCCCTCCTGTTGGGATTTCTTGCTGCTGAATGGCTCGCGACAGACAAGACCGACTCGATGGAAGCGGACAAACTGAGGGAGCTGTCGCCGACTTTCGCTCCGTCTAATTCTTGCGCCTCTCAGGGTGTCTCTATTCGGGCAAGCAATGGAAGCGACGCGGTTATCGAATTGTAGGCGCGTAACGCAGTGGTTCCTGACCTACACCATTTATTGATCGATACGGCATCGTTCGAGTGTGCCAGCGTATCGATTAGCTAACTGCGTTAGCCAACGTTTCGAAACTGTAGGGCCGAACAGCCGCCCGTCGCATTCGCTGCGGGCGCATCTCTTACAGGATTTTCGCGGGCCGCGGCGGGTGGTGTATCCGCATACCATGCAGCAATGCGGCCGGCGAGTTCGCGCGCGCGAAAAGAGCCGCAACTTTATCCCGATAAACGATTTGCCATCCCGGCTGCGCCATCATGAAGCTGTAAGGCGGCGAGGCAACTCTCAGCAGCACGAAGTCGTGCGGATAGGCACCGAGGACTGCGGCAGCGCGCGGGCGCACAAGGAAAAAGTCCAGGTAATCGGCGAGTACCGCCTGCGGATAGACCATGTCGTAGCGGCTGTCGATGAAAACTTTGGATTCGGGCGCAAGATGAAAGATCAGGTACTCGCCCCAACCGAAATCGTCGAGCACATTGCCATGCAGGCGCTCGGCCTGCATGAATTCGATCGCGCCTCGCGGCTGCGGATAGCCGTCGGGCAGGCGCGGCGAGAAGGGCCCGGTCGCAAACGCGATCGCAAGCGCGATCGCGCCGACCAGAATCTCATGGGATCGCCTACGCGGCGCGGGCGCCGCCGTATCGCCGAAACGCGTGGCCTCGAGCGCGAGCGCGGCGTGGCGGCAGAGCGGAGTTATCGTGGCGATCACCGCGAGCGCCATATTGCGCACGGCCAGGTACGCAGCGGCGCCCATCAGCGCCGCGATCACGACCAGCGCCAGGTCGCCCCCGCGCGGCCTTAGGGCGAAGCACGTCACGAGCGCGACAAACGGCACGATCACGAGTGCGAAGTTAATCGCGGTCTTCGGCGATTTGTGCCACTCCTCGGCGATCTTGAACAGCAACGGCTGCCATTCGCTGACCATCGCTCGCGTGAGCGGATTGCCGAGCGTATGCATCACGGTGAACCAGTTGCCGACGCCGTCGGGATTGAGCAGCGTCGCGAGGACGCATCCCGCGGTCACGCCGCTCAGATGTATCGCGCGCTTAATGCCTTCGCCCGCCGCCAAATCCTCGATCGCGGTAACCGCCGTATACACCGCGAGCACCGCGAGACCGACGAAGAAACCACCGTGCAGATTGGCCCACAGCGCGAAGATCGGGATTGCGAGCCATAGCCGCCCCGCGCGCCGGTAACTCTCGCGAGCGAGCAACAACAGCAGCGCGCTCAGGGCGATGAAGTCGAACAGTTGCGGCCGAAACTGGATCATCGGCGCGATCGCGACCGCACCCGCCGTCAGCACGATCAGTTGCGGCGATATCGGCGCGCCGGTCTCAGCCGCGCCCATCGCGAGCAAGGTAATCGTCGCCACCGTGGCGGCGAGCTTCATCAGCTTGAGGCCGACGACGCCGAGGCCGCTCCAGCAAAGCGCGAGTACGAGTTCGGAGAGCCATTCGTGATCGTGCCACGGCAGGCCAATTGCGCTGTATGAGTAGATGTCGCGCGGCGGCAGATGGCCGTGCGTCAGGATGAGGCGGCCGAAGACCAGGTGGCCCCACAGATCCGGGTCGGCCCAGCGTCCAGCGTCGGCGACCACGAAGATGAAGGCGAGCAGCGCCGGCGAGTAACGCAGCAGCGAGCGCGGCCGCATGGACCGCAAAGGGGTCATGGAAATCCGCTCGGCGGCGCGGTTGCGATTACCGGTAAGCCCGGCAGGTCCGCCGCGTGAGCGTTCGCGCGTGCGTAAAGGAGCGAATTGTTGTCGCGATAGAGAAGCTTCCAATCACGGCGATGCTCGATCAAGTGGCGCGCCGGCACATCCGGCCCGATCAGGACGAAGTCGTGAGGATAGGAATCGAGCACTGCGCCGGCGCCGGGCTGGTCGAAATAAAATTCGAGATAATCACCTATGACCTTGAAGGAATAAACGGTGTCGTAGCGGCCGTCGATGAAAACTCTGTCCTCCGACGCGGCGTGCCAGATGAGATACTCGCCCCATCCGAACTCTCCGAGCACGTTGCCATGCAAGCCGCGCTGATTCATGAAGGCAAGCGCCGCGGCGGGATAGGCGCGATCCCGCGCCAGCCGACGTGAGAACAGTCCGCCGCCAAGCGCCATCACGCAAGCCAGCGCAAGCATCGCGAAGTGGCTCACCGGACGCCACGAAGCCGCCGACGGAGCGGCGTCGCGCGCGCGCCACATCGCGAGATGGCGTGCCAACGGTCCGCTCATCGCCATCGCGGCCAGCGCCACGTTGCGCACGGAGAAAAAAGCCGCGAGCGCCATCATCGCCGCTACCGCGACCAGCGGCAGATCGTCCGCGCGGGGCGCCGCCACCAATGCGATCGCCAGCGCGGCCACCATCGCGATCACCGCAAGATAAAGTACGACGCCCGAGGGCGCCGAATGCCACTGCGCCAGCATCGCCCACCAAAACGGCTGCCAATCATTGACTGCGTTGCGCGTGTAGGGATTGCGGAGCGCATGCGCCACCGTCTCCCACATTCCGGCGCCGTACGGATTAACCAGCGTGGCCGCGACGGCGGCGACGGTCAGCAGGGAGAGTTGCGCTCCGCGCCGCCATCCCGCGCCCGCGGCGAAATCGCGGAGCGCCGCGACGGCGCAGTAGAGAGCCAGCGCGGCGATACCGATGAAGAAGCCGCCGTGCAGGTTCGCCCACAGCGCCATCAGCGGCACTACCAACCACAACCGTGCGTCGCGGCGGTAGTTGTCGCGAGCAAGCAGGGCGAGCAGCGCGCCCAGCAGCACCAGGCTGAACATCTGCGGGCGAAACTGCGCCTGCAACAGGAACCCGCACGCCGCCGCGAACAGGATGACAAGCTGGATGCTGGGCGGCGCGCCGGTTAAGGCCTCGGTGTCCGCGACAAACAGCAGAGCCGCCGCCGTGCAAGCGAACTTCCACAACTTGAGCCCGGCCACACCGGCGGCATTGTACACGAACGCCATCACGACTTCGGACAGCCACTCATGATCGCGCCATCGGTGGCCTGCCGCGGAGTAGGAATATGTGTCGTAATGTAGCAGATGGCGTCCGGCGATGAAGGCCTGGCCGAAGCGCAGATGGCCCCAAAGGTCGGGATCGGTGTGGCGGTTGGAATCGGCGAGCAGCATCGCGATCAGCACGGCGGCGGGCGCATAGCGGGTAAGCGAGAACGCCTGCGGCGAAATCTCGATACGCGCCGCGCCCTGCTCAATTGACGCCGGGGGAAAAGTTTTTGGCCGTGCGTCGGCTACTGCCATGCACTTGCTCGCAGGCTTTACGCTACAGGCCGCGAGCCGCGCCGCAAAGCCGCTTCATGGAAAACCATGCGGATGCGCTGCGCCGATCACGGGCAGGCCGGGCAGGTTTGCCGCCGGCGCGCTCGCGCGGGCGTAAAGGAGCGAATTGTCGTCGCGATAAAGCAACTTCCAGTCATGGCGCTGCTCCATCAGATGGCGCGCCGGAGCAGAGGTAGCGATAAGCACGAAATCATGCGGATAGGCCTCCAAAACGTGAGCCCCACGACGAAGATCGAAACGGAACAGAAGGTAATCGTGAACCACCTCCGGCGGATACACGGTGTCGTTGCGGCCGTCGATAAAAACCTTGTCGCCCGGGAACGTGTGCCAGATGAGGTACTGGCCCCATCCGAAATCGCAGAGCAGGTTGCCGTGCAACTCGTGCGCTCGGATGAAGCTGACCGCGCCCGCGGGGTAGGGCTCGTCCTCTGCAAGCCGGCTCGAAAACAGGCCGCACTGAATCATTAGAAACCCGCACAGCGCGAGGACGAGCCATTGGTTTACGGGCCGCGAATCAGGCGCGGGCGCGCCGCCGCGACGCCGCTCGCTCAGAATCGCCAGGTGGCGTGCGAGCGGGCCGCTTACCGCGATCACCGCGAGCGCCATGTTGCGCACGGACTGAAACGCCTCAATCGACATGAACGCGGCGATCGCGACCAGCGGCAGATCTCCCGCACGCGGCGATGCCACGAACGCCACCGCAAGCACCACGATCAATCCGACTACCGCAAGATAGAGCAGGACACCGGAGGGTGCCTGATGCCACTGCGTTTCCATCCAGTGCGTGAGCGGCTGCCAATCGTTGATGATGCTGCGTGTGTAGGGATTGCGCAGAGCATAGATGACCGCCTTCCACATACCGATGCCGTAAGGATTGACGAGCGTCGCCGCGGTGGCGGCGAGCGTTACCAGACCGAGACGGGTCGCGCGGCGCAATCCCGCGCCCGCGGCGAAGTCGCACAACGCTGTAACGGCCGTATAAAGCGCGAGGGTCGCGATTCCCGCTACGAAGCCGCCATGCGGGTTCGCCCATAGCGCCATCAGCGGCACCGCCAGCCAGATCGTACTACCACGCCGATAGTTGTCGCGCGCGAGCAACGCCAACAAAGCGCTGAGACAGACCAGGGTGAACATCTGCGGCCGGAACTGCGTCTGCAGTATCAGCCCGATCGAAGCCACGAGCAGCACGGGCAGTTGAATCGAAGGAGGCGCGCCGGTTTCCGCCTCGGCGTCGGCGATGAACAGAATCGTGAGCGCGGTGAAGACGAATTTCCAGAGCTTGAGGCCGACCACGCCGGCCGCGTTGTACACGGCCGCCATCACCACCTCGGCGAGCCATTCATGATCCCGCCAGAGATGGCCCGCGGCGGAGTAGGAATAAGGATCGCGATCGATCAGATGGCGGTTCGCGATGAACGCCTGGCCGAATCGGATATGACCCCAGAGATCGGGGTCGGTGCGGCGGTTGGAGTCTGCGATCAGGATCGCGAGCAAAACGACTGCGGGTGAATAGCGCAGAAGGGAAACGCGCGCGCGCCGGGATGCGGGAGCGCCGAGCGCGCCGCGCTCAGCCGTGCCGGCTTCTGCAATAGCCCCCGCTGCCGAAACGCCGGTACCGGCGACAATGCTCTGCGGTATCGCCCGCCCCTCCCCGCTCGTCTCCATCACCCGCCGCGCCGCTCAGGCGGCGATCGCCGCCGCGGCGCAACCGCCTCGAAGCTATCAGATTCGCCGCGATGCCGCATCGCCGAGCCCGACTGCAGCCACGACAATCGCGGCTAAGCGCGCGCGGCGAGGCAGATGCTCACGTTGGGCAATCGCAGTGAACCGTCGGCTCGGCGATACGGCGCCGCCGCCTCGACGGTCGCGCGCATGATCTGCTCACGCACCTCAGGCGTACATCGATCCAATACCGTCCGCAGCGGAGCGGAGACGCTTGCCCGAAAGCGCGTGAATTCGTCGCCCGAGGCAAACTCGAACACCACCTCGAGCGGCTCGCTGCGCACCTCGGTGAACCCGGCGCCCTCGAGCGCACGAGTCAGGATCGATACGTCGGCGAGGCGGAACGGATCGAGCGCGCCGGGCTGGCGCGGCGGCAGGCCGACGAGCGTGCGCATGGCCTCTCCGCCGAGACTTATCATCGGGACCTTGTCGGGCGCCGACCACACCGCGGTGGCAAAGCGTGCGCCAGGCTTGAGCGCGCGGCGAATTCCGCGCGCCGCCGAATCAAGGTCGGGCACGAACATCAGGCCCCAGCGGCAGATCGCGGCGTCGAAGCTATGCTCTTCGGCCTCCAACGATTCGATATCGCCAACGCGAAACTCCAGGTTGCTTAGCCCGAGCGCCGCTGCCCGCTCGCGCGCGACCGCGAGCATCCCGGGCGACTGGTCGATTGCGACGACGCGTCCGCCTGTGCTGACGCGGCGCGCGGCGGTTATCGCGGGCTCGCCGATTCCGGTGGCAAGGTCGACTACGCGATGGCTCGGACGCACGGCCGCGAGTTCGACCAAGCGGTCGCTGACGTGCTGCGCGGCGCGTTCGAAAGTGCTCCACCATTGCTTCCATCCGGCGGCCGCGGCGTCCCAATCGATACGCTGCTGCTCCTTGAGTTGATTCGCGGATTGATCCTGATCGCTCATGACATCATCTCCTGCCGACGTGTCTCAGTTTTCATTTTTTCACAGTCACTTTTTCAGTTTTTCACTCTCACTGTGCACGCGTACCGCGGCCGTATACCCGCACGCCGCGAAAGCCGGCTAGCGGATGCGGGTACTGCGCGAGCAGCTTTGCAGCTTCCTCGCGCGCGTTCCACTGATCGCCGACCACCAGGACGTTCGTATCGGAATCGCCCGCGTCGGAACCATCCGCGGGCACCGCGGCTCCGGCGAACTGAGTATCGCGCAGATAATAGCGCATCACGTTCATTGCGTACGGCGGCGCAACCGCGATTTTCATGCCGGGTGCGAGCGCGCCGGCGGCGGCGCGCGCGGCCTCGCGCCACTGAGTATCGTGTGGGCGCTGCCCGTAGGCGTGGAGATGCCCGAGCGCCAGCGCCACTGCAAGCCCAATTGCGGCCGCGCGCATCGACGCGCTCGGGAACTCCCACGCGCCGAGCGCGGCGAGCATGAAGAACGGCACGAAACACCAAAGCGCGTATCGCTCTACGAACATCGGTGAGAACGCATATGAAGCGACGAGCATCAGCAGCGGCGGCAACCACATCCATCCGAGCGCGAACGCCGTTGCCGCGCGCGCGCGAAGCCATCCCCGCCACGTCCCCCATCCCGCAAGCGCGGCCATCACCGGAAAAGCGAAGCTGCCGACGCCCTTGTTGAACAGCGCGAGCGGCGCCCACCACCGCGGCCGCTCGATCCATCCCGTCGCACCGTGGGCAAACGCGATCGCTCCCGTACGCAGCGCCGGCAGCGCCACGATCAGGAACAGCGCGGCGCCCGCGCCGAGAGCGGCGGCGATCGCGAACGGCGGGAGGATCGCAGACACTCGCGCGCGGCGCCGCAACATTCGCGGCAAAGCGGCAAGGCACAGCGCTTCGGTCACGATCACGAAGGCCGCGCTGAAATGGACGCCGACGGCGAGCGCGGTGAGCGCGGCGAGCGGCACGAGATCGCTGCGGCTGCCGCGTCGCACGGCGCGAATGAAAAACCATACCTGGAGCAGAACGATCAGTAACGCGAGCGGATACATCCGAAGCTCGCGCGCGTACTTGGTCGTCACCAGGTTGACGGCGAAAAAAAGTGCGGCAAGCGCCGCGACGGTCTCGGCCTCCGCGGATGGAATTCCGCCCGGCACGGCGCTCTCATCTTCACTTTGCGGCGTCGAGGATCGCGCCGCGGATCGAGGATTGAGGAGTTCGCGCACGAGCACGAACACCGCGACGATGCTCAACGTGTCGAGCATCGCCGACAGCGACCGCATCGCGCTGAGTCCGTCGCCAAAAAGAATCATCCAGCCGTGCAGCACGACCTCGTACACGGCGAGCTTGCCGGGGTTGAGCACGGCCTGGATGCGCACCACCTCGGCAAGGTTCGGAGCGGCGGCGGCGGCCCACGACGCGCCTTCGTCGGCGGACATCTCGCGCGCGCCGGTCGCGGCAAAACGCAGCCACGCGCCGAGCGCTATCGCAATTGCGAGCAACGCGACGCTGAGCGTTCGCGCCGGAGCGCGCCCGATCGCGATTGGCGAGCGGGGACGGGCCAATGCGGCCGGCGCAGGCGCGCTGGTTTGAGAATCAGCGGTCACGAGTCAGGCGCCAAAGCGATCGCGCCGGCGGCCCTGCGTGCACGGTCTATAGCCTTTTTTTTGCCATAGCCTTTTTTGCTACAGCCCCTTCCTAAGCTTTGGCGCCGGGCGGAAACCGATTGTGCGCGCGGCCGGAATCGTCATCGGACTTAGCGTACGCGGGTTGTAGCCGGGGCGCGCGCGGCGGCGGCGCACCGAGAAGGTGCCGAAGCCGGGCACCCAGAAGCGTTTGTCCTTGCGAATCGCGCGCGCGATTTGGTCAAAGGTAAGCTCGATGGCCCGCGCGGCGGTCTTCTTCTCCAACCGCGTCGCGCGCGCGACGGTCTCGATCAGTTCGGCCTTGGTCATGGGATCGTGCCTCCCCGGCCCTACCGCAAACAGGTGCCGTAGTAGAGCCCTAATGGCCCGTTATAGCGCGGGAGCACGCCGCGACAAGAACAGAAAAGAGCGAAATCAGTCCGCGAGGCGGAGCGTCCGGCCGCTCAGGACGGCTTTGGCGGCGGCTGCCCTGCGCCGAGCTCGCGCCACACCAGACCCCATCGCACACCCTGGTCGCTCACCGTGACGCTGTCCACTTCGGCCTCGCTCATAACGCGCTCGAGTATTGCGGTGCCGGCAAAAATCACGTCGGCGCGCGCGGGGTCGAGTCCCTTGATCTTGCGCCGCTCCGCGAGCGGCATCGAGCCGAACAAGCGCAGCACCCGCTCGACCTCTGTGCGCGAGAGCCGGTAGCCGTGCACGCGATCCGGGTCGTAAGTCTCCATCCCCAGCGCGACCGCGCAGACCGTGGTCACGGTACCTGCGATTCCGACCAGCAGGTCTGTTTCGAGCTTCCATCCCAGGCTCGTGAGTTCGGCGTCGATCGCGAGCCGGAGGTCGGCAGCTTCACGCGGGGTGGGCGGATCGTGATGGATGATTCGCTCGGTCAGGCGCACCGAGCCAATCTGCAGGCTCGCCATCTGGAGCTTGGCGGACTGGGCGTTGATGAACTCGGTCGCGTGGCCGCCGGCACGGATGAACTCGGTCGAGCCGCCGCCGATGTCGATGATGAGCAGGCGCCGCGACGGATCGAGGCGCAGGCCGTGCATCACCGCCAGGTAGGACAGCCAGGCCTCGGTCTCACCCGACACGATCTCCAGTTCGACGCCCGTGCGCTCGCGCACGCGGCGGATAAAGTCCTCGCCGTCGGCGGCGTCGCGCAGCGTCGCGGTGCCGGCAGCCACGATCTTTTCGGCGCCCGCAGCGCGCGCCTTGTCAACGAATTCCGCGATCGTGTCGAGCGTGCGCAGCGCGGCCTGTGGGTCGAGGCGATGGTTCTGGTCGACGCCCTGCCCTAGGCGCGTGATGCGCGAAAGGTCGATTACCCGGCGCGCGCCGCCGTCGGGCGTGGTTTCGGCCACGAGCATCAGGACCGTATTCGTACCGACGTCGAGCGCGCCAATCTTCATGGAGTCTCCTGCAGCAACGGCGAAGCGGCGGACACGGCGATCGCGTATTCGGCGACAAACTCGTCGATCGCGCCGAGCGCGCGCGCCGCCATATCGATCTTCTGTTGCTTCTTCTGTTTGCCGCGCGCCCGCGTCCCAAGCTCCGGCATCAGGCCGTAGTTGGCATTCATCGGCTGGAAATCACGCCGGCCCTGATCGGTGATATAGGCGACCAGCGAACCGAGCGCGGTGGTTGGCGGCGGCACGACGAGCGGACGGCCGTTCTCCAGGTTGGCCGCGTTGAGCGCCGCGAGCAGACCGGCGGCCGCTGACTCGACGTAGCCCTCGACGCCGATCATCTGGCCGGCCACGAACAGGTCGTCGCGTCCGATCAGTTGAAGCGTGGGACGCAAGAGCCGTGGCGAATCGATAAAGGTGTTGCGATGGAGCGAGCCCAGGCGCACGAACTCGGCACGCTCCAGGCCCGGAATCATCCGCAGCACGCGGCGCTGCTCGGGATAGGTCATCTTGGTTTGAAAGCCCACCATGTTGTACAGGCGCGCCGCCCGATCGTCCTGGCGCAACTGCACCACCGCGAACGGGCGATGCGCGCCGCGCGGATCGTCGAGGCCCACCGGGCGCATCGGACCGAAGGCGAGCGTCTGTGGCCCCCGCCGCGCCATCTCCTCGATCGGCATGCAGCCCTCGAAATAGACGGGACGCTCGAAAGGGTGCGCCGCGACCTTGTCGGCCGCCAGCAGCGCGGCGATGAACGCGTTGTACTCGGCCTCATTCATCGGGCAGTTGATGTAATCGTCGCCGCCGCGGCCCCATCGCGAGGCGCGGAAGGCAACTTCCAAGTCGATCGACTCGGCGCTCACGATAGGCGCGATCGCATCGTAGAAATAAAGATGGCGCGCGCCGACCAGCCGGTTGAGATCGGCTTCCAGCGCCGGACTGGTAAGCGGACCGCTGGCGAGGATGGTTACTCCATCGGGAATCGCAGTGACTTCTTCGCGCACGACCTCGACCATCGGATGGCTGGTGATCGCGTCGGTGAGCGCGCGCGCAAATTCGTCGCGGTCCACCGCGAGTGCCGAGCCGGCCGGCACGCGAGCGCGATCGGCGGCGGCGATGACCAGCGAGCCGAGCCGGCGCATCTCCTCCTTGAGCACGCCGACCGCGGCGTCCATCGAATCGCTGCGGAGCGAATTCGAGCATACGAGTTCGCCGAAGAGCGCGGTCTGATGGGCCTCGGTCATGCGGACGGGGCGCATTTCGAAGAGGCGCACGCGTACGCCACGGCGCGCGAGTTGCCACGCTGCCTCGCTGCCCGCGAGCCCCGCGCCTATAATGTTGATGACTGGAGGACTCACTGGAAGGTACTGAGCGAAGGCTAGCCTGCCCGCGCGCGCGAGGGCAAGCTCGATCGTCTTGGGAGAGGGTTGTGGTGGGGGCCGAGGCGATTCTCAGTTTCTCTGAGAACCGCCTCTTTCTAAAAACAGCTCCGGACGATTGTTTTTGAAATCGCCTACGCGCTCGCGGGCGCTGGCGCTGGAGCGTCGCCGTCGGGAGGCGCGGCGGCCGGCACCGGCACGCGGTAGTCGCATTCCTTATTAGGGCACTGCCATCGCGCGCCCTCGCGCTTGGTCACCTTCTCGACCAGGTAGGCCGAGCCGCATTGCGGGCATGGATGCGCCACGACCTTGTCCCAGCTCGCGAACTTGCACTTGGGGTAACGCGAGCATCCGAAGAACAGCTTGCCGCGGCGGCTCCGCCGTTCCAGCACCTCGCCCTCTTTGCAATCGGGACAGCTGACGCCGGTGCTGACCGGGTCCGACTTCAGGCGCTTGATACCGTCGCAGTCGGGATAGCCCGAGCATCCGAGGAACTCGCCGAAACGCGAGCGCCGCCGCACCATCGGCTTGCCGCACTTCTCGCAGACCGCGTCGGTCGGCTCGGTCGAGAGCGCCTGACGCTCCTGCGGCACGATATTGCCCTGGTCGTCGCGGATGAACTCCTTGGTGTTGGTGCACTTGGGATAGTTGGAGCAGGCAAGGAACTCGCCGTTGCGCCCCCACTTGATCACCATCTCGCCGTCGTCAAGCTCGCACTTGAGCCCGGTCGGCAGGCCCTTGCGTTTGACGGTCGGCATCTTCTTCTTGGCCTCGCCGAGCGATTTCTTGAATGGTCCGTAAAAGCGCCGCAGCGTCTTGACCCAGTTTTCCTTGCCGTTCTCGACTCCGTCGAGTTCCTCTTCGAGCTGCGCGGTGAAGCTCACCTCCAGAATGTCCGGGAAGGCCGCGATCAGAAGCTCGGCGACGACGCGCCCGAGTGAGGTCGGCCGGAGCCGCTTGCTCGGGTCCTCCTCGACGTACTCGCGGTTTAGGATTGAGGTCATGATCGCCGCGTAGGTCGACGGGCGGCCGATACCCTTTTCCTCGAGTTCCTTGATCAGCGTCGCCTGGCTGAAGCGCGGCGGCGGCTGGGTGAAATGCTGTTCGGGCTCGAAACCCAGCAGCTTGAGCATCTCGCCCTCGTTCATCGCGGGCAACGTCGCCGCCTCGTCGTCATCCGGCGTTTCATCCTGGCCCTCGGTGTACACCCGCATGAAGCCGTCGAACTTGACCACCTGTCCGGTGGCCCGGAAGACCGCCTCGCCCGAGTCGATATCGACGGTCGTGCGGTCATAGACCGCTGGATTCATCTGGCTCGAGACGAAGCGATTGAAGATGAGCGTATAGAGCGTCAGTTCGTCCTTACCCAGGTAACGGGCCATCGATTCCGGATCACGCTCGACCGCAGTCGGGCGAATCGCCTCATGGGCGTCCTGCGCGGATTTGGATGAGCGGTAGATAACCGCCCGCTCCGGGATGTAGTTGGCGCCGTAGCGATTTACGATGTACTCGCGCACGGAGTTCAGGGCCTGGTCGGAAACCCGCGCCGAGTCGGTGCGCATATAAGTGATAAGGCCGACCGCGCCCTGGTCGCCCAGCTCGACGCCCTCGTATAGACGCTGCGCGATCTTCATCGTGCGCGAGGGCGAGAAATAAAGCTTGCGCGAGGCCTCCTGCTGCAGGCGCGAGGTGATGAAGGGGGGCGTCGGTGAGCGCCGCACCTCCTTGCGCTCGATCTTGCGCACGACGAAGGGCAATTGCTCGCAGGCGGTGATGATCGCGCGCGCCTCGGCCTCGGGCAGCTTATAGGCCTTGTTGTCGATACGCTGGTCGCGATGGCTGTAGAGGCGGGCCTTGAACGGGGGCGGATTGCCGGCCTCCAGGCGCGCATCGAGCGTCCAGTACTCTTCCGCGCGAAATGCCTCGCGCTCCTTCTCGCGCTCGACGATTATCCGCAGCGCCACCGACTGGACCCGTCCGGCGCTGATTCCACGCTTGACCTTGTCCCACAACAGCGGGCTTATCTGGTACCCGACCAGCCGGTCGAGCACCCGGCGCGCCTGCTGAGCGTCGAACAGGTCGTGATTGAGCTCCTCCGGATTCGCGACCGCCGCGCGCACCGCGCCCTGCGTTATCTCATGGAGCAGGACCCGGCGAACGGTGCCCTTGATCTTCCCGAGCTGGTCGGCGATGTGCCAGGCGATCGCTTCGCCCTCGCGGTCGGGGTCGGTCGCCAGGTAGACGTGGTCGGCCTTCTTGGCCTGCGTCTGGATTTCCTTGAGCACCTTCGCCTTGCCGGCGATGACGTGGTACTCGGGCTTGAAGTCGTCGTCGACGGCAACCCCGAGCGTGCTCTTGGGCAGATCCATCACATGGCCGACCGACGGGATGACCTGGAAGTCGGAACCCAGATAACGCTTGATCGTTTTCGCCTTGGCCGGGGATTCAACTATTACGAGATTCTTTGCCACCCTGCCTCCAGCCTCCGGAAATCAGCCCCAGGGCCGCCCGGCAACTAAAGGGCCGGGCCTAGGGTAGTGTGAAGAGCTTGCCAGGATGCTGTACGACCAGTCCCCTCAACTCAAGCTCCAACAATAACTTAAGCACAGTTTGCGGAGGAAGCTGGCACGATTCAATCACCGCGTCAACATGGAGCTTTTGAGCATCTATTAGACAATTTAAAACCGATTGAATCTCTTTGGACTTCTCTCCGACCAAACTCTCGGACGGACTTCTCGAGCTAATCATGCTTGGTTCGCTCGATTTGCTCCACTTAATGGAGGGCTCGCTTACCTCGGTGGCGGCTCCCGATGCCGACGGTTGCATCGCCGCGCTCTCAGTCCTCACTTGCACCGGCGCCGCGACTGCGAGCGCCGCCTGCGATGCCGCCGCAGCATGCTGGGCCGGCGCCGACGCCTTGCCCGCCATCTGTGGCGCGAGGTCCTCGATAACGTCCTCAACGCATTCTACCAGCACGGCGCCTTCCCTGAGCAGACGATTGCTGCCGCGCGTCTTGCCGCTCAGCGGGCTGCCGGGAACGGCGAAAACCTGGCGATCCTGTTCGAGCGCCATCCGCGCCGTTATCAGTGAGCCGCTTTTCTCCGCCGCCTCGACGATCACGACGCCGAGCGAGAGGCCCGACAGGATACGATTGCGGCTGGGAAAGTTCTCGGGCAGCGGCGCGCTGCCCAGCGGGAGTTCGCTCAGGATGGCGCCGCGGCGCTCGACGATCGAATCGGCGAGGCCGCGATGCTCGGGCGGATAGGCGACATCGATACCGCATCCCAGCACCGCGATCGTGCGGCCGCCGGCTTCGAGCGCGCCGCGATGGGCCGCGCCGTCGATTCCGCGGGCCAGTCCACTGACCACGACGAAGCCATGCGCGGCGAGTTCAAAGCCCAGCCGCTGGGCCATCCGCAGCCCGGCCTCGCTGGCCGCGCGCGCACCGACCACGGCCACGCAGGCGGTGGCGCGGGGCTCGAGCAGGCCGCGCGCGACCAGGTAGGGAGGCGGGTCGGCGATCTGCTTCAAATTGGCCGGATACTCGTCGTCGGTCCATCGCACCAGCCGCGCCCCCAGGCGCGGCAGTTCGCACAGCTCCTTCTCCAGCGGGGCGAAGTCATTGAAGCCGGCGATCGAGCCGGCGACTTTACGCCCGACTCCGGCTGCGGCGATCTCATCTTCGGTGGCTTTGAAAATCTGCTCGGCGGAGCCGAAACGCTCGAGCAGCAGGCGGCAGGTGCGCGGCCCGGCGCCGTGGACACGTCGGAGCGCGAGCCAATAAGCGTCGGCGGTCGCGGACAATCAGCCTCCAGGGCGGCCGTGGCGTCGTTTGAGACAGAGTGGAAGTTCGAGAAAACCGTGGGCCGCGATGGGCGTACTTGTATCTCAAGTAACAAATTCGAGCTAATACGAGGCGGCGGACGTCGCAAACTCCAGCTTGACCGCGCCCGCTCAATGAAATAGTTAAGAGCGAACCGCTTTGTTTGCCGCCCGCAGTGCTGTTCGCTTGTTAAAAGTTGATGAATCGTTTCGCTTTCGCGATGACGGCGCGGGCGGAGAAGCAAAGGGCGTGGGCGGAGGAGCACAAAAGTAATGGAAGCAAGCCAGGTAACGGAAACCGGCAGAATGTCGGCGACCGACAAGCAAATCCTGATTTTCAGCGTCTATCGGGACGCGGAATTGCGCGGAGCACGCCTGTTGTTCAATCTGATCGGCCACATGAAGGACGGCGATTCGCAGCTCAAGATGGCCAAGCATCTGGCCGACGAAACCCGCCACGCCTGGCTATGGACCCGGCGTATCGCTGACCTCGGCGGCACGCCTCTGATGCTCGCGGACGGCTATCAGCGCCGCCTCGGACTGCGGCTCGGCGTGCCCAAAACCGTGGTCGAGCTGCTCGCGCTGACCGTGGTGGTCGAGGAGCGCGCGCAGAGCCGCTACATGGCGCACGCCGCGCTGCCTAACGTCGACGACGAGACCCGCGAAGTCCTCAAGGCCGTCACCGAGGACGAAACCTGGCACCTGTCGTGGATCGAGAAGAAGATGCGCGAGATCGCCAGGGAAGACGGCTCTGAAGCCAAGGCCGACGAGGCGCTCGACCGTTACCGCTCGATCGAACGCGAGGTTTACGCGACGCTCGCCGCTGACGAAGTCGAGCTGATGCGCACCTGAACCGGCGTGCCGCCACGCGCGACACGCTCTTCCGATTTTCCGTTGAAGTATTAGCGAGCTACAGCGCTTAAGCGCCGCGCGCGGCAAGGGCGGCGTTGAGTTCCGCCCTCATCGCCTCGGCCGCTTCGGCTGCCGCCTGGCCCGGCGCCGAATCGGGCCGCTTGAGATAGGCGTACATCAGACTGCGGCTCGCATTGACGACGGCTCCAGAGCCGTCGGAGCGCGCAGCTCGCACCGCGTCGGCCGCACTCGCGCCTTGCGCGCCGTAGCCAGGCACCAGGACCGTCGCATGCGGCATCAGCTCGCGCGCGCGGGCGGCATGCTGCGGATAGGTCGCACCGACCACGGCGCCCACCGGGCTCAGCCCGCTCGGACCGACAAAGTCGCTGCCCCACCCTTCGACCCGCCGCGCCACCCACTCCCACATCGGCGCGCCGTCGGCTGCCCGGTCCTGGAACTCACCCGAGGACGGATTGGAAGTCTTGACCAGCACGAACAGGCCGCGGCCCTCGCGCATGCGGGTTACGAATGGCGCGATCGCATCGCCCCCCAGGTAAGGATTCACCGTCACGGCGTCGCATCCGAAATCGCCGTCACCAAGGAAGGCCTCGGCATACGCGGCCGAGGTCAATCCGATATCCCCGCGCTTGGCGTCGGCGACGGTCAGCAACCCCAGCCGGCGCGCGAGCGCGATAACTTCTGTCAGCGCGCGCATCCCGTCCATCCCGCGCGCCTCGAAAAAAGCGAGTTGCGGCTTGATCGCGCAAACCGAGGCAGCGCACGCCTCAACGATCGCGCAGCAGAAACGGGAGAGCGTATAGCCCTCGGGCAGGCCGGGCGCCCCGGGCGCGTCGAGTTGCGGATCGACGCCTAGCATCGCGACGCTTCGCTTGCGCCGCTGCGCCTCGAGCAGCCTTTCGGAGAAGTAATCCATCGCGGCCTCATCATTTCACAAGCGATTTGCCCGCCACAACGAATCGCGTTCGCTATGGGGCCGCGTGGAATGCGAGCATACTTTCCTCGGCGGCCGCCAAATAGAAGAAGCTCCTTCAAACCAATGCAGCACTATTCAAGAAAAACCCTTTCATGTCGGGACTACCCCGAGTTCGAGAGTAAAACTGTTCTCGTCCTTGGCGGAGCCAATGGTGTCGGGGCGGCTTTAGTCGAAGCCTTTTTATCGCTAGGCGCAAAAGTGGGAATTGTCGACAGGGATGGAACTCGCGCGGAAGCGCTGGCACAAAGTTTAGCTCGGCACGAATCCTCTTCCGCTTCTCCGACTTTTCTTCCGCGTGTCTTTGCGGCTGATCTCGCTATTGAATCCGAAAGGGAGCGCGCACTGGATACCGCTGTAAGAGAGTTGGGCTCGCCGAAAACCGTCGTATGCACCATCGGATTGGATCGGCGGGTTGATTTTGAAACCGTCAAACAGGGCGAATTGGAAGACTTGATACGTATAAATGGATTGGCGCCGATTCTCGCCGCGCGACAACTTATTGTCCCCATGCGCGAGGGCGGCGGTGGAAGCGTTTGTATATTCACATCACGCCATGGCAGCAAGATTTTCCAGCCCGACATGCTTGGATACGGTGGCGGTAAGGCTTTCCTTGAATCCGGGATTCAACGTCTGGCCCAATTTGTCGGTAGCAAAAATACTTCTGAAAATACCATTCGGATTTTCGGGTTTTGCCCCGGCTGGGTTCAGACCGAAAATCAGCTCAGCAAGTTTACGCATGACAACTTCGAATCTGCCAAAGCGGAACAACTTATTCCCGTGGATATGCGCGCCGAGGATATAGTGCGGCCCGTCGTTTTCCTTTGTTCAAGCCAGGCTGGCTTGTATACGGGCCAGCTATTTCAATATGACGGAGGCGAAGGAAGGCTATCAGGTCGGTGAACATTCCCAGCACCTGTGATGCTCCACGGAGTAAGGAATGCCCATGGAACTCGGAAAATTTGGCGTCTTTTCCTACCTCGACACGCTTAGCGCCGGGGAAGTCGCCGACTTCGCCCGCAAGCTGGAACATCTGGGCTACAGCGCATTGTGGTTTCCGGAGACTTTCGGACGCGATCCGTTCGTGTGCGCGGCACACGTGCTCAGCAACACCGAGCGGCTAATCGCGGGCGCGGCGGTCGCGGTGGTATGGAAACGCGAGGCGCCGGCGATGGCCGGTGCGGCGCGTACGCTGGGCGAGATGTTCCCCGAGCGATTCATCCTCGGGATGGGCGTGAGCGGGGGCCCATTCATGAAACGTCACGGGCTGAACTACGAGAAACCGCTCAGCTACATGCGCGAGTACCTCCTCCGGATGCGCGAGGCCCCGTACTACGGCCCACGTTCCGCTGCCGAGCCGCCGATGATCCTCGCGGCGCTTCGGCCGCGGATGCTCGAGTTGGCGATGAGCGAGACGATGGGTACGATCACGGCGCTGATGCCGCCCGAGGCGATCGCCACGATGCGCGCGACCATCGGCCCTGGCAAATGGATCTGCGCGCAGCAGGTGGTGATGCTCGAGACCGACGCGGCGCGGGCGCGCGCCGCCGCACGCAAGTTCCTGCATTTCTACCTGGGCTCGCCAACCTACCATACGCATTTGCGCGCGCTCGGCTTTACCGACGCCGACCTCGCCGGCGACGGCAGCGACCGGCTCGTCGATTCGCTGGTGGCGTGGGGCGACGAGCGGCGGTTGCGGCTATGCCTGGACGCTCATCTCGAGGCGGGCGCGAACCATGTCGTGATCTCGCCGATCAGTTCCGCGGGCGGCCATCGCCCGGACGAGCGGGCGCTGGAGGCGATGGCGCCGCGATAGGTTTTTTGCGTACTTTTGAGTTTCCGCGCGTCGAGGATCGGGGCTTGGGCGAAGCGCCGTCGGGCAGCACGACGTCGCCGCTCCGCCACAGATACCATGATGCGGCCGACCGATAGGGTCGCCATCGCTCGGCCAACGCGCGCAGCCGCTTTGCGTCGGGCATCTTGCGCATCCGGTAGAGCCGGCGGGCGGCGTTCCGAACTCCGAGATCGTCGACCGGCAAAACGTCGGGACGGCCGAGATTGAACATCAGGAACATCTCCGCGGTCCATCGTCCGATCCCGTGCACCCGCGTGAGATCGACGATGATCTCCTCGTCCTCCATCTTGGAGAAGCGATGGAAGTTGAGGGTGCCGTTCTCGACGTGCGCGGCGAGGTCCTTGAGGTAGAGGCTCTTCTGACGCGAGAGCCCGACCCGGCGAGGGTCCTCGGGCGGCGCGTCGAGCACCTGGCGCGGAGTGGGAAAGCGCCGGCCCGGGAAGAGCGCGACGAAGCGATCATGGATTGTGCGAGCGGCGGCGCCGGCGAGCTGCTGAAAAATGATCGCGCGGCCGAGCGCCGCAAAGCGCTCGCGACGCATCGCAATCTCGATCGGCCCGACCGCGTCGATTAGGCGCGCCAGGACCGGATCGGCAGCGCGCAGATGCGCCATCGCCTCGCGCGCATAGGAAACTCCCGGGCGAGAAATCCCCTTGTTCGCCATCGCGCGCGGATTATAGCCGATTCTACGGACGGTGTATCACCGGCGCGCGATGCTTGCGTCGACGCTCCCGGCGATGCTCCCGGAAACGCTTGAATGTCCGGAGCGCTTGCAAGTTGCATCGCCGCGAAGATAATGGACCGTAAATCACAGGATAGATCTTGCGATTCTCTGGTGATGCCACCGTCGATTCTGGGAGAGGTTTAACTGCTATGAAAACAGTGATGGCCAACCGGCGCTGGATAAAAGAGCATCCTGATCTTGGTACGGGGCCGGTACCTACCGAGACCTGCACGTCCCCGGAACTGTTTGAGCTGGAGCGCGACCGCATCTTTCGCAGGAACTGGCTCAACATGGGCCGCGAGGATGACCTTCCGGAGCCGGGCAGTTACGTGGTCCGGGATCTCTCCGTTGCCAACACCTCCGTCCTGCTGGTGCGCGGCAAGGACCGGAAAATCAGGGCATTCCACAACGTCTGCGTTCATCGCGGCAATCGGCTGGTCGACGAAGAGAAGGGGCTGTGCAAGGGCCGCTTCGTTTGCCGCTTTCACAGTTGGGCTTACGACACGGCCGGCCAGCTCACGTGGGTGTCCGACGAGGCCAACTTTTACGACATCGACAAGAGCGCGCTGGGATTGAAACCGATCGCTGCGGACCTATGGGAAGGGTTTATTTTCATCAACTTGAATCCTGATCCCTCTGAGACCCTTGCCGAGTACATGGCCGGGATGGTTCAGCAGATTCATGGGTACCCTTTTGATCAGCAGCGGCTGATGTGCCGGTACAGAGTTGAGGAAAAAGCGAACTGGAAGGTAATCCTGGACGCGCAAAATGAGGTTTACCATCTCCCGTTCCTGCATATTACCTATCCCGATTTCTGTCCCTTGAATGAGCAAAAGTTCAGCCGCATCCAGAAATTTACGCGTTTCGGACGCCATACGGCCTACTCAACCGAATTGAACCCCGATCACAAGCTGACGCCGGTTGAATCAATAGCCATCAATGCGAATCCGCGCGGCGGACAGGTGCATCCGTCGATGATCGGATGGTTCGATTTCTACACCGTGTTTCCGAATTTCTGCATGCTGTTCCTGGCCGGAACGTACGTTACCTACAACATCTGGCCCATCGCGGTCGATCGCAGCGTATGGGAAATCAGCATGTATCAACCGGCGACCAGCAAACCGAGCGAGCGGTTTGCGCAGGAGTACAATCGATGCCGCCTGCGCGATCTGTTGCAGGAGGACGCGAGCAATCACGAAGCTATTCAGGCCAGTCTCAATTCGGGAGCGCTGAGCCATTTCCAACTGCAGGACGAAGAGATCCAGATAAGGCATTTCCACAGAGAAGTGCGCAGGCACATCTTTGGTGAAGAGAACGGCGCGACGGCCACTAACAACAACCGCGACGGGGTCGAACTCAGATTAAAATGAATACTCAATTGCGATTGCCATCAGGATTTTCAGACCTCGAGCGATTTGCTGACTGGATGCTGCCGACGAGCGTCGAGCGGAACAGGAAGCGGCTCGCGAGCTCAATGGATGAGATCAGCGCGCTCTATAACGCATTGCTGCCGAGACTCGAAGAGATACTCGCGTACCTGGACCAATTTTCCCTGGAGGAAATGCCGCAGGATGCACTACGGCTCCTGTTCCTCACCCTGTCATTGGCCGAAGTCTCAATCGGGGTGGAACTGTTCCACGAGCCGAAGGTCACCGGAGGTTGCGATCCGGCGCGATTCGTAGTGACGCGGGACCTGAATCCTTAGATCCATTTATCACTAAAGGGCGTCATGGACCTCAGTGACAAGGTGGCTCTGGTGACCGGCGCGGGATCGGGTATCGGCCGGGCGGTTGCGCAGAGCCTCGCGACGGCGGGCGCGAAGGTGATGGTCGCAGATTTCAATGAAGAGACTGCCGCCCGGACCTGCGCGGAACTGAAAAAATCGGGGGCCGAAGCGGTCTCGCGGCGGACAGACGTTTCCAAAACTGACGAGGTCCAGCAACTTATCGCCTTTACCATCCAGACCTTCGGCAGGCTCGATTGTGCGGTGAACAACGCCGGAATTCAGGGCGAGTTGGCTTCCACAGCCGATTGCACCGAGGAAAACTGGGATCGCATCGTCGATACCAACCTCAAGGGCGTCTTTCTGTGTATGAAGTATGAGCTGCGGGAGATGCTGCGTCGCGGCAGCGGCGCAATCGTGAACATCGCGTCGAACTTCGGCGTGGTAGGTTCGCCACAGATGCCCGCCTATTCGGCCAGCAAGCATGGCGTAGTTGGCCTTACCAAGACCGCGGCGATCGAAGTTGCGGCGCGCGGGATTCGAGTGAACGCGGTGTGCCCCGGACCGACCTTAACACCACTTGCGGAAGCCGTGATCAAGGACACGCCCGGAATCATCGAAGCGATCAATAGCCGGCTGCCGATCGGGCGGATGGCCAGCCCGGAAGAGATTGCACGTGCGGTGGCGTGGCTGTGCTCGGACGAAGCGACTTTTGTGGTCGGCGGGATTTTCCCGGTCGACGGCGGCTACGTCGCTCAATAGAAAAATCGCGACAGTCAGTGCGGACCGAGGACCGGGAATCCTTCGCGTTCAGCTGCGACGGCAAGGCGCCGGTCAAGCGTGACGAATTGAAGCGTGGCGGGACTTCCGCTGGCGGCAACCAGTGCGGCCCCAAGCTGCAACGCATCGGCCGCGCGCAATGGATGGGTCGCGACCACGCGCTCGGCATGTTCGCGGACCGCTTCGATCATGGCGATCTCGGTCCATATACTCCAAGTCTTCATCAGGTCAGCGCGGGCGGCGGAGAAACGGCTGGCCAGATCGGGATCATCACGCCGGCGTCTCTCTATCGCGGAGATCAACTCGACCCGTGTTAGAGCCCAAACGGCCACACGCGGATCGCTATTCATCACTTTTCGAGCCCAGTCACTAGTTGGTTCGACAAGAAATACGGGAACCAGCGCGGAACTGTCCCAAAACCTCACCAGCCGCTCTCGCGCTCATCCAGTAGCGCCTGAAGAACGCTGCCGCGCACCTTAATGGGCTTGTGATGCTTGAGCCATTCCCGCATGTCACCCTTGCCCCGGCGAATCGCCCCGATGCTCTCGAGATAATCCAACCGTTCCTCGTCCGTCATCTTGTGGCCCGCCGCAGCAACCTGAGCGATCGGAGTAATCCGCGCGACCGGCACTTTGCGGTCGAGCACCAGCACCGTCTCACCACCCCTCACGTAGTTGATGTACCGCGAGAGGTTGTTTTTCAGCTCGGCAATTCCCGCTTTCTTCATATGGCCATTATAGCTATGAGGCCGTCGGAAACCTAATCGCGGCCACGGCCGTGCGGGGATAGCCAGACCTGCTCCAGGCGCGTCGGGCGCATCGGATTCAGCACGTAGCCGTTCACCCAGGGCTGCCGAATCATGTAGGCGACTGGATTGTAGAGAAAGACCCAGGGCGCGTCGGCAACCACGAGTTCTTCGGCACGGTTATACAGGGCATAGCGCCGCGCGCGGTCGGTCAGGGGCGCGGCTTCCGCCAGTAATTTGTCGACCTCGGGGTTGTAATAAAAGGTGTCGTTGTTGCCGCCCCACTGCTTGCGCGAGAACAGCACCTCGAGAAAATTCTGCGGGTCGGAAAAATCGGCCTCCCATCCGAGGTCGACCAGCGCGACGGTATCCGGCTGGCGAATCGCTTCGAGCAGCGGCGCCCATGCCACCGGCTTTAGCTCCACCTGGACGCCGACCAGCGCCAGGTCCTGCTGGATCGATTGACCGATCATCATTTCGGTCCGATCGGCGCGCATCCAGAGCGTCGGCGAAAAGTCCTTACCCACTCCCGCCTCCTCGAGCAGCAACCGCGCCCTGGCGGGGTCGTAAGGATAGCCTTTCAGGTTCGGATTGAAGCCCGGCAGTCCGGGCGGCAGAACGCCCTCGGCAACGACGCCGCGTCCGTTCAGCAGGGCGATTATCTTGTGCTTGTCGATCGCGTAGTTGAACGCGCGCCGGACGCGAACGTCGTCGAACGGCTTCATCCCGCAGTTCATCCCGAGATATTCGGTAGCGATGTCCACGATATGCAGCGTCAGCGCGCGGAGGTTCGGCGTCTTCATCACATACAGAAACTCGGCCGAAGGGATTCTCGAAACGTCGATCGCGCCGGCCTCGAACTTGAGCCACTGCAAATCGTCGCTGGCGCCGATTTCCTCGACTACCGCGTCCAGGCGGGGAACGCCCTTGATGAAGTAGTCCGGATTCTTCACCAGCACCAATCGCTGGCCGCCGATCCATTGGGCGAGCTTGAACGGGCCGCTGCCGATCACGTGGCTAGAGAAATCCTCGCCCCATCGCTCGACCACCTCGTGCGGCACTGCCGCCGCAAACGGCATCGCGAGCTTCTGCACGAAGATCGGATCGGGCCCGTCCAGACGAAAAACGATCGTCCATGGATCGGGCGTCGCGATACCGCCGACCTCGCGTGCATGACCCGCCTGAAATTCCGCCGCGCCCGTCATCTCGCGAAAATATTCCATCCCCTTCGAGCGCGTCGCCGGATTGAGCACGCGCTCGATTTCGTACTTGAAGTCGGCGGCGGTTACCGCCCGGCCGTTGGTGAAGCGGGCGTCGCGGCGCAGGTGAAACGTGAAGACCCGCGCGTCGGGCGACTCGTCCCACCGCGTCGCGATCTCGGGCACCAGGTCGACGCCACCGTCGCTGTAACGCACCAGGGTGTCGAAAATCATCTGCTCGAAGGTCCACGAGGCGGTGTCATAGCCGGCGGCCGGGTCGAGCGTCGGCACGTCGTCCTGCACGGCGAGATGGAGCACCTGCGCGCCGGGCGGAAAGCCCGGCGGCGCAGGCGCTCCCGCCCCGCCGCGGCATCCGGCGCCGCCTAAAGCGGCGCCGGATGCCGCGGCCAGCCACAGCACAGCCGCCACCAGCGCGCGGTACGCGCGCCGGTGGCGGCTGCGCGCATCGCGGGCGCCGCGGTCGCGGGCCGCGAATTGCAGAGCGCCGCCGGCTCCGCCGGCGGCTCTTAGGCGGCCGGCGATGAGGCGGCGGCGCGTACCGCGCCGCCGCCTCATCGCCCGGCCCTCCCGCCGCGCGCGCGCAGGTAGCCGTAACCGAGCAGGTTAAATGCCAACACCGCGTAGAAAATCGCCAGCCCCGGAAAGGCGATTAGCCACGGCGCGGTGCGAAAATAAATTAGCGCCTCTTCGATCATACGGCCCCAGCTCGGCGTCGGCGGCGGCACGCCGAGGCTGAGAAAGCTCAAGCCTGCATCGAGCAGCAGCGTGCCGGAAGTCCCGAGCACCGCCATCACCACGATAATCGGCATCACGTTGGGGAGCACATGGAACGCGATCAGCCGCGCCGGAGAGCCGCCCAGAGCGCGCGCCGCCGTCACAAAATCGCGCTCGGCCATCGACAACGTCTCGGCCCGCACCACGCGCGCGATCTGCGTCCACGAGACGAGACCGATCACCAGCAGCACATTAAGCAGGCTCGGATGGAGCACGGCGACGAAGGCCATCGCGAGCAGCAGCGCCGGCAACGTCAGCATCACGTCGGTGAACCGCATCAGGGCGAAATCGGCCGCGCCGCCGAAGAAGCCAGCGACGAGCCCGATCGCCACTCCGATAGTCATCGTGATCACCATCGCGGCGAGGCCGACGATAAGCGAGACGCGCGCGCCCCAGATGATGCGCGAGAGCACGTCGCGCCCTAGCTCGTCGGTACCGAGAGGAAACGCGGCCGACGGCCGGCCGGGGTCGCCGTAGGTCGGCGCGACCGCACGGGTCGGATCGTGGGGCGCGAGCCGCGGCGCGAAGAGTGCGGTCAGCACCAGGCTGACCACCATCACGGCGCCCACCAGCTCCATCGCATTGAGCCGCCGCGTCATGCCGACTCACTCAGCCGAATTCGCGGATCGAGCCACGCGTAGAGCAGGTCGACCCCCAGATTGGCGACGACCACCAGGAAGGCCGAGAAGAGCACGGTGCCCATGATGAGCGGGATGTCGAGATTGAATACCGCTTCGTAGGCGAGCCGCCCGATTCCCGGCCAGTTGAAAACGGTCTCGGTGAGCACCACGCCGGAGAGCAATCCCGCCAGGTCGAGTCCCGCGAGCGTCACCAATGGCAGCATCGCGTTCGCCATCGCGTGGCGGATGAGCGCTTGCGTGGCAGAGAGCCCCTTGCTGCGCGCGGTGCGGATATAGTCTTGCTCCAACGCCTCGACCAGGTTGGTGTGCAGGATACGCGAGTAGTAACCGGCGGAGCCGAGCGAGAGCGCGATAGTCGGCAGCACCAGGCTCTTAAGTCCGTCGAAGCCGCCCAGCGGAAACGAGCGCAGGTAAAGACCTCCCGCGATCAGCAGCATCGTGCCGAGCCAGAAGACCGGCACCGAGATCAGCGCGAGCGAGATGAAGAGCAGCAGATTGTCGAGCGCGCGCCCGCGCCACGCCGCCGCGACCATCCCCATCAGAATGCCCAACGCGAGGGAGAGTGCCATCGCGCTAAGCGCCAGGATGGCCGTGGCTGGGAAGCGGCTCAGGATCAGTTGCGTCACGCTCGCGCGTCGGATGTAAGAGCGGCCGAGGTCGCCGTGCAGCGCGCGCCCGAGGTAATGTGCGTACTGGAGATAGACCGGCTGGTCGAGGCCGAGTTGATGGCGGATGGTGGCGAGGGTATGAGGATCGGCCTTCGCACCCGCCATCGCGACCGCGGGGTCCGCCGGAATTACGAAGGCGATGGTGAAGGTGATGATCGAGGTGCCGAGCAGGACCGCCGCACCATAGACGATTCGCCGGATGATGTACGCGATCACCTTTCCACCGGCATCGGCTTCTACTCCGCGAGCAAGCCGCGGGCGCGAAGTTCGCGCGCGAGCCTTACTTCGGCGCGTTCACGATGGCGTCGCGCGGCGCCGGCACCTGCGGACCTGTCATCGGCACTCGCCGCCTCCAGCGCCGCGCGCTCCTCGGGCCGCAGCAACGCGATAATTTCGTCCATCTCATTGCGGCGAGCAAGCTCGTCCATCTGGTTGCAGCGAGCAAGCTCGTCCACGTTCAGCGCACCCGCGCTCGCGTGCTTGAGCGCCCGCCAGTGGGCGAGAAATGCGGTCAGCGATGCGTAGGCGCCGGGCTTCATGGCGCGATCGGAATTGGCACGGGGCCACCCAGCGGCGCGATTGCCAGGCCGATAAGGTAGCCGGCTATCGCCGCACCGAGCGCGACCGCCAGAAAACGCAGCCCGGAAAGCCATCGCCGCCTGCGCTGCGCGAGCCATCCCTGGAAATACCCGATCGCGAACAGCGCCAGCGCCGTCGTCGCTATCGCGGCCAGGAGCCCGAAGTGGTCGCCGGGCCCAAAGGACGGAATCAAAATGAAAGTCAGCAGCGGCACCACCGCGCCAACCAGGAACGCGACGCCCATCGTGATGCCGTCGACGGCGGCGCTGCCTAGCGCCTGGCGGCTCAGCCCGTACATCTTGACCTCAGCGGTCGAGAGCAACGCCTGCGGCGCGGAACTCAGAAGCTGGACGACCCGGTAAGCGGCCTCGCGGCTCAGCCCCTCGTGCTCAAGCTCGTGGAGCAGACGCTCCTGGAGCAGATAAGGCTCGGCGGCGGCCTCTTCGCGCGTGCGTTCAAGCTCGCTGCTCAGCACTTCGGTTTCGGCCCGCGCACCGAGGTACGCCCCGGCACCCATCGAGAGCGCGCCGGCGGCGGTCGACGCGAGCGCGGCGAGGATCACCTGGCGATGGACCGCGACGGCGCCGCTCAGTCCTGCGAGCACGCCGGCCGTGGTGAGAATTCCGTCCTGCATCCCGAAAACGATTTCGCGGATACTTGAGAGACGCTCGATGAGACGTTTCTTTTCGGTTGGATCGAGGGCCGCCACGCTCGCTCAGCCGGAGCTAGGAATCGGTAGTTCTAATAGGCGGGGCCGGATTGACGGATGGTTCCCAATCCGCCGGGCACATCCGCCCCGAGCGAAGCGCGCGCACCACGCGGAGCGTCTCGCTCACGCTGCGGCCGACGTTCACCGGGCACGCGACGCAATAGACGATCGTGCGTTTGGAGTCCAGGATAAATGTCGCGCGCATCGCCAACCCCGCGCTCTCGTCGAACACGCCGTAGGCCCGCGCGAGCTTGCCGCCCTCGTCGGCCAACAACGGGTAGCTGATTCCGCCCAGCTCGCGCGCCCAGCGCAAATGCGTCTCCACGTCATCGACACTGACCGCGACAACGCTGGTATGCTCGGCGGCAAACGCCTCGCGGGATTTGTGGAGGCCGACGACCTCGGTCGGACAGATAAACGAGAAATCGTGCGGATAGAAGAACAGCACGACCATCTCGGAATCGATCTGAGAAAGCCGCAGCCGTCCGGCGCGATCGCCGGCCGCACAGGGAAGATCGAATGGCGGCGCAGTGTCTCCAGGCTTCAGCATCTCCGCACCCGGTGCGGAGAGTAAGGCTACTCGATCTGATAGGTAATCGAAACGGTCGCGGGTATCGTGATCTCGCGCGGCCGCGCAGGCGATACTGCCAGCTCCTGCGCCGTCGCCAGCCGCACCTGGGCCTCGCTGACGGCTCGCAGCACGCGCGCGAGCCTGACGCCGAGCGAGCGCGCGAGTAACGCGGCTTGCGCCTGCGCGTCGAGCGCGGCCAGAGCAATCGCTTCGCTGCGGGCCCGGCTGTCGTCAGCGAGGACGAAGTCGAGATAGTTGATACGGCTCGCGCCCGCGCTGAACGCGTCGTCTATCAACAACCCGACGATCGCGTTGGCGTCGGCATCGACGGTAATCGAATTCTCGGCGCGATAGCCGGTCACCACCGCCTTTTGGCGCCCTCGCGGATGCTCGTATTCGGGATAGAGCGAGCAGATGCCGGCCCGAAACACGCCTCCGCCGCGAAGCCGTTCCGCCAACACTTCCGCCACTCTCAGTACGATCTCGGCGTTTGCCGTGGTGCTCTGATGCGCGGAGAACGCTTGGGTTTCGATCATGAAATTAAGCCGCACGCGATCGGGAGTGGTACGCGACTCGCCGCTGCCGACGACGTCGATCGTGCGCAGCGGCCGGCCCGTCAGCGGAGAGGGCCGGACTTCGACGGCCGGTATCCCGGGCAAGGCCGCCGCACGCCCGGGCTGGAGTTCAACGACAGAAGTCTCAGCCCTGCCAGTGGCCGCCAATTCGACTGGAACTGACATCCGTGATGCAGACTATCTCGTGCGCGCGGATGATTCGCCCCCGGCGTGCCCGATGTCGGCTAATATTGTTAAGGCCGGGTGATCGAGACGCGGCAAATTGCCCTGCCGCGACTAGCCTTTGGTGCATCGCCTATAGGCAATCTTTAATGGCACGTCGTAGAGCGCCTACTGGATCTGGTAGGTAATCGAAACGGTCGCGGGGACCGTGACTTCGTTGGGCTGCACCGGCGTCGGCGCGCCCATCGTCGAACTCTCCGCCATCGCCCCCATCATCCGCATCACCGGCATCGGCCTGGCTTCCGCTTCGGTGGTGGCTTTGACCACCGGCCCGAGCTTGACGCTCAGCGACTTGGCCAGCGAGTCGGCCTGCGTCTGCGCGTCCTTGGCGGCCAGCGCGATCGCCTGGCTGCGGGCCTGGCTCTCGTCACGCAGCGTGAAGTTGAGAAAGTTGATTCGGTTGGCGCCGGCTTCGATCGCGGTGTCAATCAAGCCACCGAGCATCCCGATCTCGCCCGTCTCCACGGTGATCGAGTTTTCGGCGCGGTAGCCGGTGACGACCGGCTTCTCGTTGGGGCGTGGCTCGTTGTACTCGGGATAAAGCGAGTAGCCGCCGGTCCATACCTTGCCCTTGCTCTGGAGCTTGGTGTTCAGCGCGTCGACGACCTTTTGTGCGAGCGCCGCGTTCTGGCCCGCGCTTTGCTGGGCGGTCGCGGCATGAGTCTCTATCGCGAGGTTGAGCGAGGCGACATCCGGGGCCACGTGGGCCTCGCCGTTGCCGGTAACCTCGATCGTGCGCGAGTCTTGCGATGGCGAGGCCGGGAGCGGCGCAGGGTTCATCGCCCCCTCTTCGGCCTGCGCGCCTACCCGCATTCCTGCAAGTGCGATCGCAACACCCGCCAACAGCATAAGGAGACCGCTCGCGCGGCAGCGGCTACCGCCGCATCGTGCGCCTGCACCGGGTTTCGCGATATGAAGCATTTTTTTCATCCGCACCTGCTCCTCCCTCACATCAGGATAGCGTCAGACTGTTGCCAAGACCGCGCACCGCCGCCTAAGCTGCGAGCCAACCGACTTATCACAGCGCAATAGTTGAGGAGCCGGCGGCGAAAGGCAAGGCCGCTCGCGCGTGCCGAACATGAACGCGGCGCGCCGATGCTTTGGCGGGCGGCGCAGTGTATTCTTCACGCTTGGAAAACCATCGCATGGCCGACAAGCAGGACGAAAAGAAAGTCACCCCGCGAAGCGTCGACTTCGCCGCCTGGTACAACGAGATAATCGCGCGCGCCGAACTCGCCGACCATTCGCCGGTGCGCGGATGTATCGTGTTCCGCCCCGACGGATTCGCGATCTGGGAGGCGCTGCGCGACGAACTCGACCGCCGGATCAAAAAGACCGGCGCGCGCAACGCCTACTTCCCGCTCTTCATCCCGCAAAGCTTCCTGCAAAAAGAGGCGCAGCACGTCGAGGGCTTCGCGCCCGAGGTCGCCGTGGTTACCCATGGCGGCGGCAAGGAGCTGGAAGAGCCGCTGATCGTGCGCCCGACCTCCGAGACGATCATCAACTACATGTTCGCGCAGTGGATCCACTCGCATCGCGACCTGCCGCTGATGATCAACCAGTGGTGCAACGTGGTGCGATGGGAGATGCGCACGCGGCCGTTTTTGCGCACCACAGAATTTCTCTGGCAGGAGGGCCACACTGCGCACGCGACCAAGGAAGAGGCCGAGCGCGAGGCGCTCACGATGCTCGAGGTCTACCGCGGCTTCGTCGAGGACTTTCTCGCGGTGCCGCTGGTGACGGGGCGCAAAAGCGCGGCCGAGCGCTTCCCGGGAGCCGAAGAGACCTATTCGATCGAGTCGCTGATGGGCGACGGGCGGGCGCTGCAATGCGGCACCTCGCATTATCTCGGCGACAACTTCGCGCGCGCCTTCGAGATTCGCTTCCTCGACACGCAAAACCAGCTCCAGTATCCGCATCAAACCAGTTGGGGCGTGTCGACGCGGCTTTTGGGCGCGATCATCATGAGCCACGGCGACGATCAGGGATTGCGCCTGCCGCCGGCGGTCGCGCCGTTCCAGGCCGTGGTCGTGCCGATCTGGCGCAAGGCCGAGGAGGGTGAACCGGTGCTCGCCGCCGCGCGCGCGGCGCGCGACGCGCTGGAGGCGGCAGGCGTCCGGGTGCGGCTCGACGATCGCGAAGGGCTGACGCCCGGCTTCAAATTCAACGACTGGGAGATGCGCGGCGTGCCGGTGCGAATCGAGATTGGCCCGCGCGACGTCGCCGCGCGCAACGCCGTGCTCGCGCGCCGCGACCGCTTAGGCAAGGAAGGCAAAGTCGTCGCGTCGCTCGACGGCCTTGCGGCACATCTAAGGGCGCTGCTCGACGACGTGCAGAAGAGCCTCTACACGCAGGCGCGCGACACGATGCGCGCCAACACCCACGAGTTCGACGACTACGCGAAGTTTCGCGCGCAGATGGAAGGCGAAGGCGGCGGCGGGATGGCCGAAATCTACTGGTGCGGGAGCGCCGCGTGCGAGACCCGGATTCGCGAAGAGACGCGCGCGACCTGCCGCGCGATTCCGCTGGGACAGAGCGGCGCGGCCGGCCGATGCCTCGTCTGCGGCGAGGTCGCGAAAGAGCGTGCCTTTTTCGCCAAGGCGTATTGACGATTTTTTTCGGATCATCGCACGAACGATTCCGCCCGGCGCGGGAGCTGTTCGCGTCAAAACTGCCGCGGCAATTTAAAGAGCAATTACAGAGAAGGATATTTGACGATGCCAACATCCAAGCCGGCTCACGTTCTTGACGGTTACAAGGTTCTGGACTTCACCCAGGCGCTCGCCGGTCCAACCGTGACGCGGCTGATGGCCGAGCTTGGCGCCGACATCATCAAGGTTGAGTTTCCGCCCAAGGGCGATTTCTCGCGCGCCTTTCCGTTTCTGAAGGACGGCCGCAGCGCGTACTTCGTGCAGCAGAACCGCGGCAAGAAAAGCCTATGCCTCGACCCAAAGAAGCCCGAAGGTCTCGCGGTCATCAAGAAATTGCTGCCCACGATGGACGTGCTGATCGAAAACTACTCCCCGGGAACGATCGCGCGGATGGGTCTTGGTTGGGAAGAGGTCAGCAAGATTAATCCGCGGCTCATCATGTGCTCGGTCTCGGGATTCGGGCAGACCGGCCCGCTCGCCAATCGCCCGGGCTACGATTACATCGGGATGAGCTATGCGGCCGTGACTTATATGATTGGCGATCCCAACGGGCCGCCGTCGTTTCCGATGCTCGGGCTGGGCGACGTCTCGACCGGCGTTCACGCGCTCGCCGCCATCGCGTGCGCGCTGCTCTATCGCGACAAGACCGGCCGCGGCCAACACCTGGATGTATCGCTGCTCGATAGCTACTTCCATTGCCATGAGTTGAACGTGCAGATGTATAGCGCAAGCGGCGGCAAGGTGAAGCCCAAGCGCGCCGGCTCGCATCACACCGCCGTCCCCATCATCGGAATTTTCAAGGGCAAAGGGCCGGAGAGCTACTTGTTCATCATGGCGCCGGTGGACCATCAGTTCGCCGCGCTGTGCCGCACGATGGGCCGGCCGGAACTGGCCGCCGACCCGCGCTTCACAACTGTGGGTGCGCGCGCGGCCAACCTCGCCGAAATCACCGGCATCATTCAGGCCTGGCTCGACTCGCAGCCCGACGACGCCACGATTCTGCGCAAGCTCGAGGAAAACCGGATTCCGGTGGCGCCGATTCTCTCGGTCGAGGAGGCCGTGAACCATCCGCATCTGCGTGAGCGGCGGACGGTGCGGAAAATCCGCGACCGCATAATCGGCGAGTACGATATCCCGGGCGTGCCGCTGCGCTTCTCCGATTTTCCAACCGAGCTTGACCTGCAGGCTCCGCTTCTGGGCGAGCACAACGCCGAGATTCTCGGCCGTCTCGGCTACTCCGCGGATCGCATCAGCGAAATGGAGAAGTCGGGCGTGCTGGGCCGCGGTGACCGCTGAGCGGACCGGACAGTCGTAGATATCGCAGTGGTTGGCAGCGGAGCGCGGTAGAGGACAGGAGAGGGTTGCGTAGGAGTACGTGAATCCCGTACTATGGATCATTCGCTTCTCTTTGAATGGGATGAGGCGAAGAGTAACCGCAACCGAGCGGACCCTGGATTCGACTTTGAATATGCCTGCCAAATCTTCGTGCGGCCGGTGCTCGAAGAGGACGACCGGCGCCACAACTACGGCGAGAGCCGCATAATCGCAACAGGCGAAATCGGCACGGAAACTTTCGTCGTGGTGTACACGTGGCGCGGCAACCGGCGCCGGGTCATTTCCGCGCGACCTGCGAAGAGGAGAGAACGCGATGCCTACCGTGAGGCGTTCCCTGAGTGAGATTGTTAAATCCAAGGCGCGAGCCGATCTCGCGCGCATCCGCAAAACCACCGACGAAGAAATCGACGCGATGATCGCAGCAGACGCCGACACGGCGCCCGACATGTCGCGCCGGGATTGGCGACGGATCATTAGTCCCCGGCTTCCTGACGTAAGGGCAATTCGGCGCGGGCTCGGCTTTTCGCAAAAGGAATTCGCCAGGCGGTTCGGATTCAGCGTCCGCACCGTACAGGAATGGGAGCAGGGCCGGGCCGTTCCCGACCGCCCCGCACGCATCCTGCTGCGAGTGATCGAGAAATCGCCGAAGGCGGTTGAACGTGCGGTCGCCGCCGGCTGACGCGGCGGCCTAGGCGCCGTGGGCGAAGAGCGTCAGGTAGCAGAGCACGCTCATGTCCGCGATCACGTGGGCGAGAATCGACGTCTCCAAGCCCCAGCGCCAATAGACGTAGCCGAGTACGATTCCGGCAACCGTGCGCGGCTCGAGCAGCATCTGCACCACGCGCGGCTCCCACCAAAGCGTGCCCTCGCCGGTGGCCGCGTGGATCGCGCCGAACAGCAAACCCTGGATAACGATCGCCGTCCACCATCCGCTCGCGCTAAGCCCGCCCGCGGGCACGCGCAACAACTTGGTTATCAGCCATACGATCGCGGTCATCAGGAACAGGCGGAAGTGGATCTCCTCGATAATCGGAAAGCCCACGCCGATAGCCGCGGGATGGGCCTTGAACAGCTCGAAGGCCTTGCGGCCGGCTTCCTTCATAGCGGGCGGGGCCTTGGCGGCGAGCGCAGGCGCCCACAACGCCTTGACCACGATCATCTGTATGATACGCGTGCCAAGGATCGACACCGCCGCCGCGCCGGCTGCGGCATAGATCAATTCAGCCAGGCTTGCGGTCGCATCGACGGCTGCGAATCGGCGTCTGAGCGCGCTCGGAGCAAAGCCCGGCCGGCGCGCCGCCAGACATCCTAGTCCAACCAGGAACAGCATCTCCGCCAGCGCGATCGAGATCGCGCGAAAATGTTTGTCCGCCGGTATCGGAAGCACCGGCGAGCAGAGAAACCATCCCAACATTCCCAGCGCGAGGAGCAGAAAGAATTCGATCAGGCGGGGATAGCCGACCTGCGCGCGGGGCGGACTTCCCTTAAACGCAACGTCGGCGCCAATGCTCGGACTTTCCCTCAGACTTTCCAACGATGAGCACGTCCTCTCGTTCCGCAAATCGGCCGAGGCCGGCTTCATCGCGGAGCGCAGTCATCTCATCGTGAACGGGCGCGCGCGGTTTGTTAAGGCGTCGAGTGGGCCGCGGCACGGTCAGCCGCGTCGGAAGGCACATAGGAAGCCGCGGAACAGGGTCGCGTTAGCAAACGTGCGGTGGAATACGCGCTGAGGACCGCGTCGGTAAGCTTTCTTCTTTTGTCATCCCGAGCGTAGGCTGCCGTAGTCGCGGGACCCCGACTCCTTATGCTCGGAGACTCTTGCAATGCTCGTCCTGAAAGATCGGGGGTCCTTCGACTCGCGCAACTCTCGCTCAGATGACAGAAGCGGCACCGCTGGCTTATATTACGGCGGCCTCTGATGACAAGCTATTGCATGCAACTTACTAATGAGAAATTACACTAGTTTGTAGTCGAGCTTCATCGCGGCGCGCACCTCGTCCATCGTGGACTGCGCGACTATTCGTCCCTTGCGCGTGCCTTCCATGATGATCTCGCGCACTCGCGCGGGCTTGGCCGCGAACTCGGCGCGCCGCTCGCGAATCGGCCGCAGGAACGCCTCGAGCGCGTCGAACAGCTTCTGCTTCACCTCGACGTCGCCCACCGTGCCCTTGCGATAGCGCTCCTTGAGCTCGTCAACCGACGCCTTATCCGGGTTGAACACGTCGTGATAAGTAAAGACCGGATTGCCTTCGACGTGGCCGGGATCGGTTGGATGAATCCGCGTGGGGTCGGTGAACATCGACATCACGCGCTTGCGCACCGCCTCGGTCGGATCGCCCAGGTAGATGCAGTTGCCGAGCGACTTCGACATTTTGGTCCCGCCGTCGGTGCCGGGCAGCCGCGCCATCTGCCCCAGCATCGCGCGCGGCTCGACCAGCACCTTTTTATAGAGCGAGTTGAAGCGGCGCACGATCTCGCGCGTCTGCTCGATCATCGGCAACTGATCCTCGCCGACCGGCACCAGCTCCGCCTTGAAGATAGCGATGTCGGCGGCCTGCGAAATCGGATACGACCAGAAACCCACCGGCACGCCGCGTTTAAAGTTGCGCTGCTTGATCTCGTCCTTGACGGTGGGATTGCGCTCGAGCGTCGCGACCGTCACGAGGTTCATGAAGTAGGTCGTAAGCTCGCTCAGTTCCGGCACCATCGATTGCACGACGATTTTGACCCGCTCCGGGTCCAGCCCCACCGCGAGATAGTCGAGTGCGACCTCGAAGACGTTGGCCTCGAGCTTCTCGGGATGCTCGAAGTTGTCGGTCAGCGCCTGGATGTCCGCGATCAGGATGTAGGTGTCGTAGTCGTGCTGCAGACGGACGCGGTTTTGCAGCGAGCCAACGTAGTGTCCGAGATGCAGCGGGCCGGTAGGGCGATCGCCGGTCAGGATTCGTTTCTCCATCGTGCCAGTTTTGCGTACCAGTCTTGGGGGTCAGTTTGCGTGTCAGTCTTGCGATTCCAGCAGCTTGCGCAGCGTGACGACGTCCTTGGCGATGTCCTTCATGTCGGGGCCGGGCTCGGTCTCCAGGCACATCGGGAGGCCGAAGAAGCGCGGGTCGTGGAGTAGGCGCTCGAACGGCCCGACGCCGAGGTGGCCCTTGCCGATATGCTCATGGCGGTCGACGCGCGAGTGAAAGGGCTTGAGCGAATCGTTGAGATGAAAGGCGACCAGCCGCTTGAGTCCGACGTGCTGGTCCAGTTCCGCGAACGTACGCTCGTAGCCTTCATCGCTGCGGATATCGTAGCCCGCGGCGAAAGCGTGCTCGGTGTCGAAGCACAGGCGCAGGCGTTCGTTCTCCTTGACTGCGTCGAAGATGCGCCCCATCTGCGCGAACGAGTAGCCGAGATTGCTCCCCTGCCCCGCTGTGATCTCCGCCGCGATCCTGGCTTTGAAACCGGCGCACGATTTTTGCGCCTCGTCGATCGAGCGGGCGATTGTCGCAATACCCGCCTCTTCGCCTGAGCCGACGTGGGAGCCCGGATGCGCGATTAGAAATGGCACGCCGAGCGCCTCGCAGCGCTCCAGTTCGTCGATTAGGCCCTCGACCGAGCGCTTGCGCAGTCTCTCTTCGGGCGCGCCGAGATTGAGGAGGTAGGAGTCGTGCGCGACGACCATTTTGATCCCGGTTTCGGCCTGTGCGCTTTTGAATGCCTCGATTTCCTCGCGCGAGTAAGGCTTGGCGGCCCACTGGCGCGAGCTCTTGGTGAAAATCTGGATGCAATCGCAGCCGATCTGCCGGCCGCGGGCCAGCGACTGGCTGACGCCGCCCGCGATCGACACGTGCGCGCCAATCAGCGGCCGTTTTTCTTTCCTCGAAGCCATCGCGACTTGCTGCGTCGGCGGCGCGCCAAGCGCGCCGCCGACGCAGCGATTTTATATGAAACGTCCGCGAAAGCGAGGCTTTCGCGGACGTGAGGCGCGCGCTGTTGCTCTGCACGCCGCGCGCGGCGGCGCGGCGCACCCGCTTGCCCGCGCCGGGAGAGCGCGGATACTGATGTTGTGCGGCGGTTGGTGGACATCGTTATTTTATCCCGCGCGATCTTACGTTGCGCGATCTTATGTTGCGTGCTCGGCGGATGCGTGACGGCGGCGTCTGCTCAGACGCCACCGTCACTCCCGCCGCCGTCGCCACAATCGTCGCCTGCGCTGACGGCGCCTGCGGCGCCGTCAGCGCAGGCGGCTGAAGAAGCAGCGACAGGCGGCCAACCGGCCGAGCCAGCGAAACCCTCCGCAACGGCGACGCCCACCACCGAGTTGCATCGAGCGCCGGAGCGGTTCGGCGGCATCCCCGCCTCAGAGAGCACGCCGGTTGCGCGCTCGCGGCCGCGGTTGAGCGTCGGGAAGCCGATCGGCGTAATGACGACGCGCGTCGGCAGGGACGACGACTCCGACGACAGCGCCGAGGGCTCTGCGCCGCCTGTGAACTGCGACGTGCAGAGCGACGTGCAAATCCTGCACGACAAGCCGACGGGCAAGACGCGTGAGGTCGCGACGCTCAACGTTGACGGCGCACCGACCCAGCATGAGGACATCCTGGCGCTACTCAAGCGCAAAGCATGCGAGGCCGGCGCTAACGCGGTACTAATCAAAACTATGGCCAAAACCCGCGTGGAGGGAGTGACGGTCGACCACGTCGAGGCGGTCGCGTTGATCGTCGGAACCCCTAAACCACCGGTGGACCCGTCGCCCGTGCCCAAGAGCATCACGGTCACGCCTGAAGGGCCCGCCGTGCCCAAAACAATCACGGTTGATCCGGGCGCTTCGCCCTAGATAACCTTGGGCCGGGTTCTCCGGTCGCACGTTTGCGGCCCGAGACTCGGGGACGGCGGTTCGACGCGTTGAACGCAACTTCATCCTCGCCGCGCAATTCAGTCATCGAATTTGAGGCACGATCATGCGCACGTGACGGACGCATCACGCCGGCGCCACGGCCGGCGCGGGCGCGAGCGTGAAGTCCGTGAACGCGAAAGTAGTAAAGCATTCGCTGAAGACGGTGGGGATGGTCCTGCGGCGCGAGCGCCCGCGCGCGATCACGATCGCGCACGTGCTCACGGGATGGCTGCGCTCGCGCCATCTGACCACGCTCGCCGAGCCCGAGGTCGCCCCGCAACTCGGCGCCGAAGCGGTCGAGCGCGAGCAACTGGCGCTGCGCGCGGACCTTATCGTGGTGCTCGGCGGCGACGGCACGCTGCTCAGCATCGCGCGGCTGGTCGGCGAGCGCGAAACGCCGATCCTCGGCATCAACCTCGGCGGCCTCGGCTTTCTGACCGAGATCACCACCGAGGAGGCGCAGGCGACGCTGGCCCGCGTGCTGGCCGGCGATTACGAGGTCGATCGCCGCATCACGCTGGAGGCGGCCGTCGAAGCGCATCCCGCGGGCGCGCGCACGGCCGATCGCGAGATCTTCCGTGCGCTCAACGACGTCGTGATCAACAAGCGCGCGCTCGGCCGGATGCTCGAGCTCAACGTGGTCGCGAGCGGCGAGCGCTTCTGCTCCTACCGCGCTGACGGCTTGATTATCGCGACGCCGACCGGTTCGACCGCATACGCGCTCAGCGCCGGTGGGCCGATTGTGTTCCCCACGCTCGACGTCGTGGTGCTCGCGCCGATTTGCCCGCACACGCTGAGCAACCGTCCGGTGGTGCTGCCCGATTCGTTCGAGATCGAGGTGCGGGTCAAGACCGACGACAACGGCGCGATGCTGACGGTGGACGGCCAACAAACCGCGCGCATTGCGAGCAATGACACCCTGCGCGTGCGGCGCGGCAAAAACCCGGTGGTGCTCGTGCGATCGTCGCACTCCTATTTCGAAATCTGGCGCAACAAGTTGCGCTGGGGCTGAGCGCGGGGAGCGGCGATGCTGGTCGAACTGCGCATCCGCAACTTCGCCATCATCGAGGGCGCAGCCCTTTATTTCGGCCCCGGCTTCAACGTGCTCTCGGGCGAAACCGGCGCCGGCAAGACCATCATCATGACCGCGCTCGGGCTCCTGCTCGGCGGCCGCGCCTCGCCCGACATGATCCGCGCCGGACAGAATGAAGCCGTCGTCGAAGGAATGTTCGAGCTCGAGGGCGAGGCGCCGCTGCCTGAGGGCACCCAGCAGTTCGCCGAATCCGCCCCGCGCGAGTTGCTCATCCGCCGCACGCTCGCCGCCGATGGCGGTCGTTCGCGCGCCTACATCAACGGCGAGATGGCTACCGTGCAGGCGCTGGCGCGGATGGGCCAGGGCCTGGTCCAGGTCTACGGCCAGCACGAGCATCAGACGCTGCTCCGCTCTGAGAGCCATCTCCAGCTCCTGGACCGGCACGCCGCGCTCGACGCGACGCTCGAGCAGTACGGCGCGGCGTACCGCGCGACGGCCGAAGCGCGCGCTCGCGCCGCCGAGCTGCGCGAGCGCGAGCGCACTCGCGCGGAGCAGCTCGAGCTCGCGCGCTTCCGCATCGCCGAGCTCGAGCACGCCGCGCTTACGCCCGGCGAGGACGAGCAACTGGCGGCCGAGCGCACGGTGCTGGCCAACGCCGCGCGCCTGGGCGCCGCCGCCACTGACGCCGAGCAGATGCTCTCGGGCGAGAGCGCCGCGGCGCTCGACGCGGTCGCGCGCGCCGAGTCCCGGGTCGGCGAGGCGGCGGTGATCGATCCCAAGCTCAAGGACGCGCTCGAACTGATCAGCTCGGCGCGTCTTGGCCTGGAGGAGGCCGCGCATACGCTGCGCGATTACGCCGCGCGAATCGAGGCCGACCCGGCGCGCCTCGAAGAGATCGAAACGCGGATGGCCGAACTGACCCGCCTCAAGCGCAAGTATGGCGGCACGCTGCAGAGCGTGCTCGAAACTCTGGAGCGCTCGCGCGCCGAGGTTTCCGAGCTCGAGCAGATGTCCGACTCGCGCGCCGCGGCCGAAGCCGAGCTCCGCGCCGCGCTCGATAATCTCGCGCGGATGGGCGCCGAGCTGAGCGCACGGCGCCAGAGCGCGGCGGCTGAGCTCAAGCGCCGGATGGAGACCGAGCTCAAGACGCTGGGGATGCGCGCGCCGGTGTTCGAGGCGCGCTTCGCGCCGCTGGAAAAGTCGGAACCCGCGTTCGAGCATAACCGGATGACGCTCGGGCCGGGCGGCGCGGACGCGATCGAATTCATGCTCTCGCCCAACCTCGGGCAGCCGCCGATGGCGCTCGCGCGCATCGCCTCGGGCGGTGAGCTCTCGCGCGTGATGCTCGCGCTCAAGCGCCTGGAGGCGCAGCGGCGCGGCGTCGCCACCATGATCTTCGACGAGGTCGACGCGGGCGTCGGCGGCGCGGTCGCCCAGGTCGTCGGACGCAAGCTCAAGGAACTCGCGCGCTTTCATCAGGTGCTGTGCGTGACCCATCTGCCGCAGGTCGCCGCCTTCGCCGACACTCATTTCCTGATCGAAAAAGAGGAACGGCGCGGCGCGACCCGCAGCCGCGTGAGCGCGCTGGTGCAAGCTGAGCGGATCGAAGAGATCGCGCGGATGCTCGGCGGCGCCGAAGTCACCGACAAGTTTCGCCGCGCGGCGCGCGAGCTGATCGGACGCACCCACGATTGAAGCGTCGCGCGCGTCGGGTGGCGTCACGGGCTCCGGCATCTCAGCGAGGCTCAATCAACTTCAACGCAATTAGCTTAGGCAACAAGCTTCAGCGATAAGGTCAGATTGACCCGGCCGGCAGCTTCCGATTAACTGAGAAGTGTCCCTCCCGCGTTCTTCCTCAATCGATACGACCGCCGAGGCAACCTGCATGCGCCTTTTTACCGTAAGGCACGTCACCGTGTATCGTTATTCGGAACCGGTCGGATTGGGCAAGCATCGATGGATGTTTCAGCCGCGGGCGAGCTATGATTTGCGGCTGATCAAGAGCAGCCTCGCGATCATGCCGCAACCGGCGGACCTTCATTGGACTCACGACGTTTTCGATAACTCGGTCGCGGTGGCGACGTTTACCGGGCAGACGACCGAGCTTCGGTTCGAGAGCGTCGTCACGCTTGAGCACATCGAGCCGGTTATTCCGGAATATCGGCTCGAACCCGCGGCAAGAACCTATCCGTTTGCCTATTCCAGCGATGAGCGCGCGGATCTCGCGCGAGGACTGGAGCGAGGCTATCCGGCCGAGGACGTGCGGCAATGGGCAACCGGCTTTCTGGCCTCGTCCGGCGCATCGGGCTCGATGGACACGATGGCCTTGCTTCGATCGATGACCGTGGGGATCAACCAGCAATTCGAGTACCGGCGCCGCGTTGAGCGCGGCGTGCAGACCCCAAGCGACACCCTCCAACGCGGATACGGGACCTGCCGTGATTTTGCCCTCTTGATGATCGAGGGCGTCCGGTCGCTCGGGATGGCTGCCAGGTTCGTGAGCGGCTATATCTTCTTACCCGACGCCGATCCGCGCCTCGCCGTCGGGCGAGGCGCGACCCACGCGTGGCTGCAGGTTTACCTTCCAGGGATGGGATGGGTCGATTTCGATCCGACCAACAAGATCATCGGCAACCACAATCTGATCCGCGTCGCGGTGGCATGGGACCACGCGCAAGTGCTGCCGCTTTGGGGAACCTTTATCGGCAGGCGGGCGGCTTTCCTCGGCATGGAGGTCGCTGTAAGCGTTCTCGACGAGACCCGTTCATCAACGGAACCGTCGCAGGGCGAGAAAGGACTCCAGGAATTTTCCACCACGGATCCGGCGCTCACGGGGCTGCGGCAATAAAGAGGACCTGAGCATATGCAAATCCGCGTCGGCTACGAGCTGATCTACGACTTTCCGCAACCCACTCCGATGATTCTGACCTTGAACATCCATTACACGCGTGCGTCCGATATCGTCATTCCCGATTTTGTGACGACCGACCCGCGGGTACCGCTTACCGGATGTCGCGACGGATTCGGGAACTGGTCCACCAGGATCGTGGCTCCCAAGGGGCGCCTTCGAATCGCCAGCAGCGGGGTCGTCCGCGACACCGGCGAACCCGACGAAGTCGTCCCCTCGGCCTGTCAGCACCCGGTCGAGGACCTGCCGGAGGAGAGCCTGGTTTTTCTCCTGGGCAGCCGATATTGCGAGACCGACCTTTTGTCCCAGACCGCCTGGGACCTGTTCGATCGGTCTCCGCCCGGTTGGGCGCGGGTTCAGGCAATCTGCGATTTCGTCCATCAGCATATCGCCTTCGGCTATGAGCACGCCCGTCCAAGTAAAACCGCCGAGCAGGCGTTCAAGGAAGGCCGGGGCGTCTGCCGCGATTACGCCCACCTGGCGATCACGTTGTGCCGCTGCATGAACATTCCCGCGCGCTATTGCGCCGGCTATCTCGGCGATATTGGCATCCCGCCGCCCTACGGACCGATGGACTTCGCCGGATGGTTCGAAGCGTATCTCGGCGGCCGATGGTACACGTTCGATCCGCGCAACAACATTCCGCGGATCGGGCGGGTGCTCATTGCACGCGGTCGCGACGCCGCCGATGTCGCCATCAGCAATACCTTCGGTCCCAGTAGTCTGGTCAGCTTCAAAGTTTTCACGGACGAGGTCACCGAGGCTGGTTAATCAGACCTTCGGCCTTGATCAGCGCGCGCGCCAACCGATCCGCCCAGGCCGCCTGGCCGGACTCGTCAGCCAGGAGGTCCTGGCGTATTTCGAGCTCGACATGCGGAATCGAGCGCCGCTCACCGTGGATCGGAATCGTGTAGTCGCCTTCGTCGCTGACCGCGTAGGGTTGATTGTCTCCGACCACGATCCCGCTCTCGCTGCGAAACAGTTCGAGCAGAATGCCGGCGAGGCGGGCGTCCCGGTTGTACAAGACTCCGACATGCCACGGCCGGCTTTCCCCATGGAACACCGGCGTGAAGCTGTGCACGGCGACGAGGATGGTCGGCCGCCCCACCACCATGCGGGCGTCAAGTTCGGCGCCGATACGGTCGTGGTAGGGCTGAAAAATCTCGCGCCGGCGGGCCTCCGCGTCTGCCGGCCTGACATGCTCGTTGCCGGGAATCGGGGTCGACTCGCTCAGCGGCGCGATCGAAGTGGACGAGAGCGGCCTGCGGTTGCAGTCGATCGCGAGGCGCGAGTAGGTTTGCACGATCAGAAAAGCGTCGAGGGCGTCGGCGAGTTTCCTCGCGAGTCCCGCCGCGCCGACGTCCCACGCGATGTGGCGCTTCAACTCGAGCGGACTTAGACCCAAAGTGCCGAGCGCGCGCGGCAGTAGATTCCCGCCATGGTCGCAAGCGAGGAGATACGCAGAGCACCCTTGCTCCCGGACGATCTGAAACGAGGGCGGTTCATCGGGGCTCAGCAGGCTCGCATTTTCCACCTCAGACCTCATTCGACGCCTCGCAGGAATGACGATCAAAATGGCTGGGGGACGGAAAAGAAGCAATCGGGATGCCGAGGCGCCGAACGCGGCAGAAGCTCAGCAGCTCAGCGAGCTTCAGGTTGACCCAATCGAGAGCATCCGATTAACTGAGGGCTGATCTCTCCACGCGGTGGGGCTGTAGCTCAGTTTGGGAGAGCGCCTGAATGGCATTCAGGAGGTCGCGTGTTCGATCCACGTCAGCTCCACCAATAAAATCAAGGGGTTAGTTGAGTGTGTGCTTGGGTACTGCATGAGATTGTGCCCCAATTTTGTGCCGTGCCTCTTCCAGAATCTGCGACCTCCCAAGCGTCGCCGATCTGATCAAGAGCTGAGGTCACAGCCCGTTTTGCGTCCGTGCGGATGTGACTGTACCAAGACAGCATCGCTCGTGAGACGTGTCCGGCGAGAGCCCGCATTGTCTCCTCACTAACAACAGGATTTTCAGCAAGGCGCGAGACTAGGGTGCACGGAGAGGTCGTCCTGCCTACACGGCAGTTGGAATCCGAGAGCCAAAACCGATATCCGGGTTTAACGTTCAATAAATAGCACAGATGCTCAGATCCGATGCATCCTATTTTTGGAAATCGAACTGCAAGGGTCCTGCGAAAGATAGATAACGCTCTTTGGGAGCGTCGCCTTCGAATACTGACGAGAGGAACGTACAGGAAAGAAGGCGCCGCACAATCCATGCCTGCGGAGCAGCACTATTATGCGACGGTGCCGTACCGAGCGATCTTCAGAATACTAACTTTCCTATCTATCAAGCCCTCCGATGTGTTCGTGGATCTCGGCTGCGGCAAAGGACGCGTAGTCTGTTGCGCCGCAACCTACGACATAGCAGAAGCGATTGGAGTAGAATACGTAGAGAGTCTCTGCGACTCGGCGCGGCACAATGCGCAACGGGTGCGCCGAAAGAAAGCACCGGTATCGATATTATGCTCGAGGGCTGAAGAGTTCGATTTTTACACGCGGTAATTTGTTTTACTTATTCAACCCGTTCGGGCCCGCAACGATGAAGCGGGTCCTCGACGGGCTTCGGGAGGGAATAAGCGCTCGGACGCGCGCAGTTACTGTCATATACGTGAATCCCGTTCATGAAGACCTTCTGGCCGGTACGCCATGGCTGAGGTGCTACGCTAGGTTGCCTGATCCGGATTTATCAGAATTTAGGGCAACATCTTTGTGGATCTCATATTAGAGCACAGCTGCGGCTAACGTGCCGCATGGCAAGACGGTCGACAAGCAAACGTCACGCCACGAATGGCCAGAAAAATGGAGCACTGATTTAGTAGTACACTAGTTATTCGTCAGTCGGGGGAAAGCATGGCCGACTCAGAAGCGGCAATGATCATGGCCAAAGTGCATGAATGCAAACGTAAAGCGCACGACCTGCGCGACGAGTCGCACGCCCTCACAGCTCGCGCCGCTATTAAAGGCGGTCCACTGTTGGCAGCGAGGTGCAAGATCTGCTCGCTGAGGCGCGCAGCCGGAGAGAGAGGCCAATGGCCTGCTGTTGAGATTGACCGCGCCCTTGGCCAGCCGAGGCGCGCCGATGGGCAGAGAATTTTGAGCGCGCCGCCTCTTGCGAAACGGTGCGAGTCCGCGGTCTCTACAGGCCGCCTGCGGTCGTCCGCCGCTCGTTGGTTTTTCTGAGCGGCCAGCCCGCCGATGAAATCAAGACCTTTTCGGTCGAACTTCCGGCGTCGCAAGCCGTTCAATAGCGCTGCGCGAAGCCGCTGCTCAGGCAAGGGCGCGGCTCAGGAACCAACGAGGCGCACGTGGCTAGTGTTCGGCCTCCTCGATCTGCTTACTCAGTTTGCGCAGTTCCTCGCGGAGCGCCTCTAAATCTTCGCTCCTTTCCGCTCCTCCCTCCGTGCTCCGACTGAAAGAGATCTCATTGCGGACGCGCATTCTGCGCAACTTCAGCCCCTCCACCGAAGATCCCATCTCAATTCCCCCCCCACGCGAAGCATTCTCCGACCGCCCTGTTTGCGGAATCCACTGACGCAGCGACAGCAGCGTTCGTCATCAACTCCAACTTAGCGAGTGCGGCATTCCTGCGGTAGATGGGCCGCCGAGGACTGTCCACACTTTCAACAGGTGGGTGGCCTGAGGCTCGGCGCGCGGGCGCGCCCGCAGTTCGCGATCTAGAGCAGCTTGGTGCTATACGAGATTCTAGAAAGAGGGATGATATGAGTGGCTACACAATCATTGATGCCGACACCCACGTAACCGAAACGCCCGACCTGTGGACCAGCCGCGCGCCTGCGGCCATGCGTGATCGCGTGCCGCGGGTAATTACCGGCGCCGATGGGACCCAGCGGTGGTTAGTGGGAGGCGGTCGGCCGCTCGCGAACGTCGGTATGACCGCTACAGCCGGGGTCGGGAGTTTCAAGCATCCGCCCAAAAGCTACGAGGAGATGCATCCCGGAGCATACGACGCCAAGGCGCGGCTGAAGTACATGGACGAGATGGGTATCTGGGCGATGGTCATGTATCCGAACGTGGGCGGCTTTGGGGCGCAACAGTTCTTGAAATTGAATGACCCTCACCTGATGCTCACCTGCGTTCAAATCTACAACGATTGGCAGACCGAGTGGGCATCCGCCGACGCGCGCCGCCTCCTGCCCATCACGTCGATTCCGTTCTGGGACGTTGCCGCCGCGGTTACAGAGGTGCGCCGCTGCGCCGCCATGGGCCACAAGGGAATTCTCTTCACCGGAGAGCCGCAATACTGGGGTAAGCCACTGCTCGGCGATCCGCATTGGAATCCGTTGTGGGAGGTGGCGGTCGAGCTGGATCTGCCCATCAGCTTTCATATCGGCTCGGGCGACATGGCCGAGGGCCTGCTGAAGAACCGCGTCGCGACCTACGGCAAGATGGCGGCGTTTGCGGAACTGGCGGTCGACATCTTCTTACGCAACGGCCTTCAACTAAACGACCTGCTGATGTCCGGAGTGTTGGCGCGCTATCCGCGAATTAAGTTCGTCTCGGTGGAAAGCGGTATCGGCTGGATTCCCTTCGTGCTCGAAGCGATGGATTACCAATTCCAGGGTAATAGCGTGGCCGAAGAGCACCCGGAATTCGATCTGCTGCCGTCGGAATATTTCGCGCGCAACGTCTATGCCTGTTACTGGTTCGAACAAACGGCGCCGCGCCGCCTGATCGACAAGATCGGCGTCGATAACATCCTGTTCGAGACCGACTTTCCGCATCCGACCTCGCTCTATGGCGAGGAAGTACACGCCCGGATCAAGGGCGGCCTCTCTGACTGTGAAGAGTCGGTGAGGCGCAAGATCCTCTGGGAAAACTCACAGAAACTTTATAAAGTCACGGGACCATCGGCGGCAGACGACGCGAAGCGCGCAGCGGCGGTCGGGATATCTTCCGCGGCCGGATGATCCGCTGCCAGGCAGACGGAACGAGGCGTACTTCTGCTTTCCCACGAACGGGCCCCATCAACTTGGCGAGGGTTCGATGCGAGTCAGCTACACCAATAAAGGCAAGCATCTTTTGGTACGGTTTAACACAGCCGTAATTTACTTCAGCCAGCGCCCTTGACATAGTGCGCGCCGTGCCAATTCCATCCCATCGCTGACGGCGTAATCGTTTCCGCCTCGGCGAGGCGACACAGCGCGGCCACGGCCTCTGCGCGCTGCTGTCATATCTGGCCCTGGCAGCTTTGATGTTCGCCCGCCCCTGCGCGCTGCGGTTCGCTACCTCGTATCTCGGTTGGGGAACCGACCAATGCTTCTTCATCTGGTGCCTCGTGTGGTGGCCCTACGCATTCATCCATCACCTCAACCCTTTCGTCGCGAAGGTCGTATTTGCGCCGTTGGGTCTGAACTTGACCTGGACAACCCCCGTGCCGCTTATAAGTTGGCTCGCGCTGCCACTTACCAGCGCGCTTGGGCCGGTAGCGGTTTACAATCTGTTGTGTGTGATTTGCCCGGCATTGAGCGCCTGGACCACATTCCTGCTTTGCCGTTATCTCACGAGAGATTTCTGGTCCTCTCTCATGGGTGGCTATCTGTTCGGCTTCTCATCGTATGTCCTGGGCCACCTGCTTGGCGGCCACTTGGATTGCTTCGCGGTATTCCTGATACCACTGATTGTTTACGTGGTACTGGCGCGGATCGAAAGACACATGGGACGCTGGACTTTTGCGTTCCTTTTATTCGCACTTCTGCTTGTGCAATTTCTGATCGCGGACGAGATCATCGCAACTATAACGGTTGTCGGTGCGGCCACGCTGACTGTCGCCTGGATATTCAGTCACAGCGAGCTGAGAAGACGGATCGAAGCACTGGCTGCGCCGATTTCGCTCGCCTACCTCGCAATGGCGGTAGTGGTGAGTCCCTGGTTGTATTACATGTTCGCTGATTTCAGGCACACGCCGCTTCGTTCATCAAATGAGCATGCCGCCGATTTGCTCAGCCTAGTGATTCCCACTCAGACCATTGAACTCGGCGATATGCTCCACCTGTTCCGAACCCTCTCATCGAGGTTCACCAGTAATACTTTCGAAAATGGTGGCTATTTCGGCATACCACTGCTGACCATCGCGGTCTGGTTTGCGCTTAGTCAGTGGCGCACGCTTGCCGGCAAGGTTCTCACCCTGATGCTGGCTATAACCATCGTAATGGGGATGGGTCCGTGGCTGCACGTGGCTGGGACAGAGGTAGTCGTTTTACCGTGGCGCCTGGTGAAACACGTTCCTCTGCTGGATGAGGCGCTGCCTATTCGAATTTTGTTATACACTTCATTGATACTGGCGATCGTGGCGGCGATGTGGTTTAGCACGGTGCGCTTAAGTTGCTGGACACGTGTGGCCGTTGCCTCCCTGGTACTCGCTTCCCTGCTACCTAATCCTTCTGCGCACTTTTGGGGCAGAGATCTTAATAACATGGTCGCTCCGCCTTTTTTTTCGGATGGGCTGTACAGGCGCTACCTCGTCAAAGGTGAAACAGTGGTGGTGCCGCCCTACGATTGGGGAGCCGGGTCTGACGGTATGTTATGGCAGGCGCAGACCGGAATGTATTTTCGCCTCGCCACCGGCTATCTTCCCTTCGCTCCCGAGGGTTTTTTTGCCTGGCCGATCGTAACGTCCTCGCTGCAAAATGTGTCCATGCCCGATGTGGCGGATCAGTGGATGGCGTTTGCTGCTTCCCACGGCGTGAACGCAGTACTGATGGCCGATCGCCCCCAATCTCTGCAACTGAAACAAATGCTGGAAACGCTCAAGGTCTCGCCACTCAAGGTGGGTGGTGTACTGCTTTATCGGGTACCAGTCGAAACGCTCGCTCCATACGCAAATCTTACGGCAGTTGATATGGAAGCGCGCGAGAATGAACAGCGCTTGTGCATGCTCCTGATCGCCGCCCACCGGTATCTCTCAGATGGAGGTAATCCGGCAGGACTAACGCTGGGCGCCGCCGTGCAGCGCGGACTATTGGCTGAAGAATGGTCAGATCCGCACATCCAGAAGACCAGTTATACGGTATGGTTGAACGCGGAGAACGGCCGGATCTCGCTTGGATTGACAGGACACTATGAAGCTCTCCGCCCGCTGATCGAGCGCTATGGGAGATTTGCGCAACAAGTATATTTCCCACATCACCATCGGCTGGGGCGTCTTCCGGAGCCCGGCGTGCGCGACTGTCGGCTGCGACGCCTGATGATGGTATTCGACAACGACGGGCTCGACCGCGCCGCATCCCTGGCGATGGCGGCGCGCAACGGCTCACCTTCGGTTCTTGTGGCTACGCCCAAACGTGATGCCAGCTCAAGCGGGTGGTTGCGGAAGTGAACCGAAAGAACCCGGCCGCGATTGCTTCGTTTAGAGATCTTTTTTTCTCTTGCATTTGAGCTCTCGAGCGTGCAGACTGCCCCCCGCGAAGCGTTTACAGAAGCGCTTCGACCGTGCAGCAAAAGGGGAGCTGTCTGATGCGGAATCAGCAGAAACATCGCTGCGATCGTGAATATCTAAACGGCTTCGAATTTCGATCTAGTGGCCTCGTGACCGACTTCATCGCCGTGCACACCTTCGGCGGGCGCGGCTCGCCCTCGTTCTAGGACTCCCAGCAAAAAGAGTGGTTAGGCGCTCCGGGCGACGGGCGCTGACCTTGCGCGTCAGAATTCCCGGGCATGACGGGAGTTCTGATGCGGCGCAAATCATAAACATCCGACGCTGGCCGGCGGGTTGAAGAGCCTTGCGGTCCTTCAATCGATAGTCATCTCGACGGTAAGCCCCCGGCAAGTGCTCCTATCGCCGCCGCTCCTGAGTAGTGGAGCTGTAGGAGTTTGTCTTGGGCCGGCCCGGCGTCGATTTAGGCGAGTACGCAAATGCTGAGCGAGAAAAAACCATATGAATAGGCGATTGATTTTACTGTTGATCGGTATGTTGGGAATTTCGACCCAAATCGCATACGCGGGACCGGCGAATCGAACAGCTAGCTCAACGGCAAGCCAAGCGAGCGTGCCGATAAATCTGGACGGTTTCGGAGCGCCGTTACTGGGACTGGCGCAAGACGGATCGGATCTGGGCGTCTTCGCGACCGGGCAGATGAATTTCAAGGAAATCGAAAAGCTGCCGCAGGTCGGGCCGGTAATGAATGGCGTATCTTGCGCGGGATGTCATTCGCAACCGGCGATCGGCGGCGGCGGATTGTTCATCAACGAGATCCGGGTGCGCCACAACACGCAGCCGGGTCCGGTGCATATCTTCGCGGTGGATAATTTCCTGCGCAACGGACCGCAGACCCAGGGCAAGACGACTATTTTTTCGCAGGGTGTCGAGGCCGAGCCGCTGGGCTGTCAGATAACCGCGCCTGGTTGCCAGCTATCGCCCTGCCAGCAGGAGGAGGTGGCGAAGACCACCTTTAGTACGGACCTTGCCACTTGCGATCCGACGAGCGCTGATTTCCGCAGTGGCGGCAATTGCGTAGTGGGACGCTCGGCGCTGGCGACTTTCGGTGACGGACTGGTCGAGGCGGTTTCGGATCAGACTTTCGAACGAATCGCCGAGAGCGAGCCACCTGAAATTCACGGCACTGTGAAGATGGTGACCGAGAATTTCACCAAGGTTGCGCATGTCGGACGTTTTGGATGGAAGGATGACCACGCCTCGCTGCGCGGCTTTTCCGGCGACGCCTACCTGAACGAGAATGGCATCACCAACCCTGACAACCCGGACGAAGTGAGCCAATGCGCCGCCAACGAGAAAGCCTATGGATTACCGCTCCAGGACACGGGGGTCGAGGACACCACCGATGCGGATGGGCGTGCCGACATCGATCGTTTCTCGGATTTCATGCGCGGACTGGCGCCGCCGCCGACACTGCCTCAAAACGCGTCGGCCCAAAACGGGTCGAGGCTTTTCACCAGCATGGGCTGTGCAGGCTGCCATACGCCGAGCATGACCACCGCGTCAAATCCAGCGTCGTTCATAGCTCCAACCACGGGCGACGTCTCGATCAGCCCGACGCTGAACAACACGCTCGCCAATCAGACGTTTCATCCGTATTCGGACTTTCTGCTGCACGACATGGGATCGCTCGGCGATGGCATCACCTCGGGCGCCGCCGGACCGACCATGATGCGGACGGTGCCGCTGTGGGGCCTTCGCGCGAAGTCGCAATTCCTGCACGACGGTCGTGCGGGCGACATCCCGACGGCGATCAAGTTGCACGACGGGCAAGGCAAGCCGGCTGCGCAGGCCTACGGCGCGCTCAGCGCGCAACAACAGTTGGACGTTGTGAATTTTCTCAATACACTGTGACGCGTGCCACGCCGCCTCGCCTGATCGCAGCGACGCTTGCGTCGAAGCGTGATGGCTAGAGAGTTCAGCCCGGCGGGCGGCGGCTGTTCAACTGTTCAACGGCCGCCGCCCGCCGCAGAAGTCACGCATATGCGATCTACGCGCCCTCAGACGGGACCGGGCGACGGCGCAGCACGGAGAATTCGCCTATGCATAACTTTACCCCGCTTGCGTCTTTGGCCGGCGGCGTGCTCATCGGTCTCAGCGCGTCGGCGATGCTGTTGCTGGACGGCAAGATCGCCGGTATCAGCGGAATCCTGGCCGGCGTGCTGAAGCCCGTCAAGGGCGACACGCTCTGGCGCATCTGCTTCCTGACGGGCTTGCTCGCGGGCGGGTTGCTGCTCAAGAAGTTGCTCCCGCGTGCGTTCGAGTTCGGCCTCATTCGCCCCTTCCCACTGTTGGCCATCGCGGGTCTGCTGGTCGGATTCGGCACGCGCGTCGGCAGCGGATGTACCAGCGGTCACGGAGTATGCGGCGTCAGCCGGCTTTCGCCGCGCTCGCTCGTCGCGACGGCGACTTTCATCTTCACCGGAGCCCTGGTGGTGTATTTGCTGAACCATCTGGCAGGAGGTGCCTTATGAATGCGTTACTGACCTCCTTCATTTCGGGAATGGTATTCGCGCTCGGCCTGGGAATCTCCGGAATGACGCGTCCGGTGAAGGTGATCAGCTTCCTCGACTTTTTCGGCACTTGGGACGCCAGCCTGGCCTTCGTCATGATCGGCGCGATCGCAGTCTACTTCGCCGCCTACCGCTGGAGCAGCAAAATGCCGTCACCGTTGTTGGCATCGGATTTCTCTCTGCCCAAACCTAGCGACCTGGATGCGAAACTGATTCTGGGTGCCGCGATTTTCGGCGCAGGCTGGGGCCTCGGCGGTTTCTGTCCCGGACCCGCGCTGACCTCGCTTGCTTCCGGCGCACCCGCGGTTCTGATCTTCGTCGCTGCGATGTTGGTTGGGATGCGGCTGCATACCTGGGTCAGCAAATTGGGCGCGACAACCGCGGCCTGGAGAGCATCGCCGTCGAAGAGCATCCAGGATGCATAAAGCAGCCCTGCCGCAGCAGAAATCGCGGATCGTGCGCTACAGCAAAAGATTTCGCGTCAAGCCCGGACACAAGGTCAAGCTCGCCGATATCGATCCCGATTTCCACTCGACGCATGAAGACGAAGCGGCGGCCAAGGGCGAGATCGTGACCAACCAGGAGAAGCTGCGCGCCTTACAGTATCGGATGTATGCCGAGAACAAGCGATCGCTGCTGGTCTGCCTGCAGGCGATGGATGCGGGCGGCAAGGACGGCACTGTCCAACACGTCATGGCAGGGATGAACCCGCAGGGCTGCAGGGTGCAGGCGTTCAAGACGCCTTCCGCCGAAGAAGCCGCCCACGATTTCCTGTGGCGCGTGCACAAGGCCGTGGGCCCCAAGGGGACGGTGACCGTTTTCAACCGCTCACATTACGAGGACGTTCTGGTCGTGCGAGTGCACAAGCTGGTACCGAAAAAGGTATGGTCCCGGCGCTACGATTATATTAATGACTTCGAAAAAGAGCTGACCGACAGCGGCACGCACATCCTCAAATTCTTTCTGCACATCAGCAAGGAGGAGCAGCTCATTCGTTTCAAAGAACGGCTCAACGATCCGACTAAGCAATGGAAGATCAGTGAAAGTGACTACCTGGAGCGCGAGTTCTGGGATGACTACATGAAGGCTTATGAGGACGCCTTGCGGGAATGCAGCACCGACGCTGCGCCCTGGTTCATCATTCCGTCCAACCACAAGTGGTTCCGCAATCTTGCGGTTTCCCAGATCCTCGTAGAGCATCTCGAGGCTCTGAAAATGGAATTCCCCAAACCCACGGTCGATCTCAAGCGCATCAGACGCGAGTATCACCGCGCGGAAAAGGAAGAGCACAAGCGCCGTTAAAAACATTGGGGCGCGTCACATAGGCGCATCGCGACGTTGCGGTTCGGCGACGGCGGATGCATCGGCAATCCCCGCGATGCATCGCTAGGCATAAAATAGAAGTTCTATGCGTCAGATCACTCTATTGGCACGTCTCATGCCTAAGAAGAGACATGTTTGGGAACTTTCGACGTCAGGAAGGAAGTAGGGACGGTTCGAGCGTGAGTCTTAAAAGCAGGATCCAAGAAGCACAGCGCGAGGGCGCCAAGCGCATGAAGCGTTATGCCCGGCGCAAGAGCAGCGACAACGGCGGCGCCGCGATGAGTGGCTCGAATGACGGCGTTGACGACGAAATGAAGGAAGCGATGCCAACGGTCGAGGAAATCAGGGTCGCGCTGTTGCGCAAATCCACCAACGGGAAAAACACCCAGTGAAGAACAGCCACGCCCTTGGGACTCACGAATGAGTATCACGCTCCGATTTTTTTTCCTCGCCGGCCTGCTCGGGTTTTCAGCCGTATTTCGATTGCCCGAAACCCGGCTGCTAGGCTTGATCGTGATGGACTATGCCAGCTTCTCCGTCCTCTATCGCCTCGCGCAAAGATGGCACGCGCGAAGCTTCGCCAACGACTGCCGGATGCTCATCGAGACCTACAACGTCGGCGACGAACTGGCGAGAAAGCTGACCAGCTATTGGGCGCACGAACGCGGTCAGTGAAGCCGGCCTCGTTCGCGCTCGCCCCAATGACGGCGCAATGACGGCCGGGGGGCCCGCGCGGTCAGATCTGATAGATGAACACCTTGTTTTCGCGCGGGCTCAGGTAAACCTGCTTTTCACGCTCGAGCCGCAGCGCGCGAAACCGTTCGTGATCGATTTCCACGTGCACTTGGTCGCCCCATTGGCTCGTCAGTTCGACCTTGACTGTCGGACCAGCCGAATTGATGTGTCTGACGGTGGCCGGGAACGAGCTTCCCCCGTTGGGCGTGAGATGGATGTCGAGCAGATGCGGTCTTACATAAACCGCAGCGGATTGGCCGTCAGCGCGGGCGAGATCGTGGCCCGAATTAACCGCTATGGGCGTGCCGCTGATATAGATCTTGCCGTCGTGCACGCGGCCGTGAAACAGGTTGACGTTGCCGAGAAAGTTGTAGACGAAAGGCGTCGCCGGATGGTGATAGAGCTCCTCGGGCGTGCCCGCCTGCTCGATTTGTCCTTTGTTGAGCACGACTACCTTGTTGGCCAGCTCGAGCGCCTCTTCCTGATCATGAGTGACGAAGACACTCGTGATATGCAGTTCGTCGTGCAGCCGCCGGAGCCATCGCCGCAGCTCCTCGCGGACCTTGGCGTCGAGCGCACCAAACGGTTCGTCGAGCAGCAGCACCTTGGGCTCGACGGCGAGCGCACGCGCGAGCGCGACGCGCTGGCGCTGGCCTCCTGAGAGCTGGGAGGGCAGACGTTGGCCCGCCCAATCGAGCTGCACCAGCCCCAGCAGTTCCTCAACCCGCGCGCGAATTTTCTGCTCTGTGGGTCGCAGCCGGCGGGGACGCACGCGCAACCCGAATGCGACGTTTTCGAACACCGTCATATGGCGAAACAGCGCATAGTGCTGGAAGACGAACCCGACTTTGCGGTCGCGCGCGCTCAGGTTGGTCGCCTCTTCGCGATCGAAGCGGACCAGCCCGGCGTCGGGCGTCTCGAGGCCCGCGATTATGCGCAGCAACGTCGTCTTGCCCGATCCTGAAGGGCCGAGCAGCGCCACCAGCTCGCCCGTCGGGATTCTGATGCTCACGTCATCGAGCGCCACGAACGAGCCGAAGCGCTTGCGGATGTTGCTGACGTCGATGCTCATGCCACCAGCCTGGCGGGTTGTTTCGGCTGCGGCTCTTCGCGCGACGGCAGCGAGCGGCGGGCCAGCACGGACTTGGCGGCGAGCGTCAACAGCGCAAGCAAGGTCAAAAGCGACGCCACCGCGAAAGAAGCCGCGAAGTCGTAATCGTTGTAGAGAATTTCCACATAGAGCGGCATCGTGTTGGTCAATCCGCGGATATGGCCCGAGACCACGGAAACGGCGCCGAACTCGCCCATCGCCCGCGCATTGCAAATGACCAGCCCATAGAGCAGCCCCCACTTCACGTTGGGCAGCGTGACCCGAAAGAACATCTGCCAACCGCTCGCACCGAGCGTGAGCGCGGCCTCCTCCTCGTCCGTTCCCGCCGCTTCCATCAGGGGAATCAGCTCGCGCGCGATGAACGGGAAGGTGACGAACGTAGTCGCGAGGATGATTCCCGGAAGCGCGAAGATGATCCTGATGTGATGCGCGCCGAGCCAGCCACCGAACCAGCCCTGCGCGCCAAACAGCAGCACGTAAATCATGCCCGCGATCACCGGCGAAACCGCGAACGGCAAATCGATCAAGCTCGTGAGCAAGTTCTTGCCGCGAAACTCGAAACGCGTGAGCAGCCACGCTGCCGCCAGCCCGAAGATCAGGTTAAGCGGCACCACCACCGTCGCCGTCAGCAACGTGAGCTTGATGGCGCTGCGGGCCTCGGGCTGTGCGATCGCCGCGGCATACGCGCCCACCCCATTGCGCAACGCCTCGCCGAAGACGGCCGCCAGTGGAACGAACAGGAAGACGCCCAAAAAAAGGATTGCGCCGCCCGTGAGCAGCACTTGCACCCATCGCGGTTCGACCGTCGCGCCCCAGATCGATCGGGCCGGATCCAGCGGGGCTATCCACGCGTAGTTCTCTCTCATCAGACGGCCTATCTCGCCCTCATCGGACTGCATGGCGCCTCGCACTCCATCGCTGCAGCAGATTGATCAGGAAAAGCATCGCGAACGACATCAACAGCATCACAAGCGCGATCGCCGTCGCTGCCTGGTAGTCGAATTGTTCGAGCTCGGTCATGATCAGCAACGGCACCACCTCGGTTCGCATCGGCATGTTGCCCGAAATGAAAACCACCGAGCCGTATTCGCCGAGCGCGCGGGCGAAGGCGAGCGCAAACCCGGTCAGCAGCGCCGGCAAGAGCACGGGTCCGATCACGCGCCGGAAAGTCTGCAGGCGCGACGCCCCGAGCGTGGCCGCCGCCTCTTCAAGCTCGGGCTCCAGTTCCTGCAACACAGGCTGCACCGTACGCACCACGAACGGCAGCCCGACAAAGGTCAGCGCGACGATCACGCCGAGCGGCGTGAATGCGACCTTGATTCCCGCAGGCGCGAGCAGTCGCCCCAGCCATCCGTTGGCGGAATAGACCGCCGTCAGCGTTATCCCAGCGACCGAGGTCGGCAGCGCGAAGGGCAAATCGACCAGCGCGTCGATGATCAATCTGCCGAAAAAGCGATAGCGCACGAGCGTCCACGCCACCAGCATCCCGAAGATCGAATTGATCGTAGCTCCGGCGAGCGAGGCGCCGATACTCAGTTCGTACGTCGCAACGACTCGCGGCGAGGCCACCACGTGCCAGAAGCGTCCCCATCCCATGCCGGCGGTCTTGAGGATTAGCGTCGAGAGCGGAATCAGCGCGATCAAACTCAGGTAGATGATCGTATAGCCCATCGTGAGACCAAACCCGGGCAGTACATTGGGCGCGGGCGAACGCGTTTTCATCCTGTCTCTCATCACCAAGTTTCATCCGGACGGTGAAGGTCCAGGCCGGTAAATCTGGTCGAACATTCCGCCGTCGGCAAAATGCGTCTTCTGCGCGTTTTGCCAGCCGCCGAAAATTTCCTCCACCGTGTACAGCTTTATCGGCGGGAAGTCCGGTCCTTGTTTCGCCGCTGCTGCGAGCCTCGGCCTGAAAAAGTGCTTCGCTGCGATCTCCTGGCCGTCAGTCGAATAGAGGTACTCTAGATAAGCTTGCGCCACCGCGCGCGTTCCATGCCGATCGACATTCCGGTCGACCAGTGCGACGGGCGGCTCGGCCAAAATGCTGCTGGAAGGATAAACGATTTCGAATTTGCCGGTGCCAAACTGCTGCAAGGCAAGGTAGGCCTCGTTCTCCCACGACAGCAGCACATCCCCGATTCCCCTTTCGGCGAACGTGGTGGTCGAGCCGCGCGCTCCCGAATCGAGCACCGGAACGTTTTTGTAGAGTTTAGAAACAAACTCTTTGGCCGCCGCTTCGTTTCCGCCCGGCGCCTTAAGCGCATAGCTCCAGGCGGCCAGATAGGACCATCGCGCACCGCCCGAAGTCTTCGGATTGGGCGTAACGACCTCGATTCCCGGCTTCACCAGGTCGGGCCAGTCCTTGATCTTTTTCGGATTGCCCTTGCGCACCAGGAAAACGATCGTCGACGTGTAGGGCGAACTGTCCTGCGGCAAGCGCTTTTGCCAGTCGGCCGGCAACAGGTGCGCCTTGTCGGCGATGGCGTCGATATCATAGGCGAGGCCGAGCGTGACAACGTCGGCCTCGAGACCGTCGATGACCGCGCGGGCTTGTTTGCCCGAGCCGCCGTTGGACAGATTGATGGCGACGTCCTGGCCGGCCTTTGCCTTCCAGTATTTCTCGAACGCGGCGTCGTAGTCGGCGTAAAATTCGCGCGTCGGATCGTAGGAAACATTGAGAATCGTTTGCGCCGCCGCCATGGCCGGTGTGAATCTTCCGAGTACCGTCAGCAACCCGGCCGCCGCGAATAGTATTTTGCTGAAGCTCATAGTCCGGTTCCTCAAGTGATGCGGGAGCCCCACGAACTAGAACTGCAGCTGCAGCTCGCTTAACAGCACGCTTTCATCAGGGCGGTCATGGCCCTTCGCGGCACCGTAGCGAAAGCCCGTATGCTCGTAGTCGAACTGCATCTTCACATTGGGGTTCAAATACCAGTTGACGCCGAGCGACCATTCGAAAGCCTCGAGCGCCGAGGTCGACGAGCTGGCAAACCCGTATTTGTAGACGTCGCGATCGATCAGCAGCTTGTCGATTCGCGCCGCGAACTCCCATGCGCCGATCCCGCCGTCGATCGGATCGAAATTTCGACGCGGCTTGACCTGTCCATAGGTCGCGTCTTCGCCGGTTACCAGGTATGTCGCGGCGAGCTGCCAGGCCTGGTTGCTGATCGGTTGTGGGTGCGCGTTCTTGGACGACGGCAAAAGCAGCCTCTGCGTATTCTGTACGTATTCGCCCAATAACCCGAAGGATCGCCAGTAGTAATTGAACTGCGGCGAATAGCGGTAACGCGGACCCGACGCGATCACACCCTTGGCGTAGGTGAAGAACACGGCCTGGCCGGTCGACTTGTAGGTGCTGTCGATAGTCGTCGAGCGCTCGTCACCATAGGTGCCGGCGATACCGAGGCCGAGCTGACGGACGTACTCGAGTGAGGTGTCGGCGAAGGGATGGACGAAGATACGGCCGGCGAAATCCTTGCCGTCGTTGTTATCGCTGTCGTCAGTGGCGGTATTGTCCGGCGTGCCGTTGAAGAACCCCAGCGCGTACTCGACTCGCTGCGCAAACAAGTCGCCGTGGAGGTTAAAGCCTAAGTCTCGGTCGGGCACGAGATCGGTTGGCAGGCCGCGCTCGACAAACTTGATCGCGCGGTCCTCTTCCAATCTTTCGAGCCCCACGGGTTCCCTGAATTTGCCCACACGGAGCCGGAATTCGGGCCAGTAATGAATGTCGGCGTAAGCGTCCTCCAGGGTGGTGGTACCCTGACCGAAATCTGTCATGAAGCGAAAGTCGTAGTACTTGGCGACCGTGCCTTCGAAGTACGGGCGCAGACGGCGTATCAGAAATTCGCTGCCGGTTGGCTTCGGCTCAGAAAGATAGAACCGCCCGTCAGCCTGCATATAGCCGCCGATACGCAAGTTGTAGCTGTTGTCCTGGGAGTGAATAAAAAACCCGTCCGGCCCAACGTCGACTACCGGGCGAGTGAGCGCCTCCTCGCGCGTGGCGCTCTGCTGCTGATCGAGCTTGCGATCGACGATCTTGACCTGCTGATCGAGATGCTGAAGCTGGGCGTTTGCTGCCTCCAGCGCCTCAACTTTCTGCTTGAGCTGATCGATCTCGTTCTGCAGTTGTGTTTGCGCCCCTGTTGGCGACTGCGCCATCGCCGGACGCGATCCAAGTAAGCTGATCCCGGCCACCGCCAGGATCGCAAACCATCGGAACCGGAACCGAACCATTGAAGTCTCCTTCCTTGCGGTTGGAACTTCCGGTGGTCCGGTCAGTTCGCCTTGTTGTTTCTGAACTTCACGCCTCCGGTCGTCCAGTTGGCGGTCCGGCTGACGATCCCCCGGCCAGGATGACGCTTCAACTTCTGCTGAAGCGAAATTTTTCCTTACGCTCTATCTGCACCACGCGAGAGTTTTGGATGATGACCTCGACCGAACCGTAAGCGACGGTCCTGATTGCTCGCTCGATCTCCTCGAGCACGCGGGCAAGATCGGCGTTCGAGGTGTCAGCTCTTGCCTGATCGGATCGTTGCTCTTTTAGTCCCATAAATCGATTATCTTAGTAGACTAATCTGCCAAAAAAATTCAGATCGCATAATTCAGCGCTTCCTTACCCTCGACGGCGAGCTCGACGCGTTTGAGAATGTCGGCCAGGCTGGTCTGGTCGAGAATTCGTGCGGTCGCGTCTCGGACGTCCTTCATGACCATCCGGATGCCGCAAGTGCGTTCATCCCGGCACTCGGCGCATCGTACGTAGGCCGTCTTGCTTACGCATGGTAAAGGCGCGAGAGGCCCCTCCAGCACGCGTAAAACCTCCCCCAGATGCACCAACTCGGGTCGCCGGGCGAGGAAGTATCCGCCACCCTTGCCCTTCTTGCTTCCGAGGATCCCGTGGTTGCGCAGTTCGAGCAAAATGAGCTCGAGAAACTTTTGCGGGAGCGCCTCGCGATGGGCGATATCGGAAATCAGCACTGGACCCTGGCCATATTCCTTGGCCAGCACAAGCAGTGCTCTGAGCGCGTATTTGGACTTCTGCGCGAGCATTTTAGTCTATCAACTAACTAGAATTACTATGCCCGGCCTGGAAGCGTGTCAAGAGGACGGCGGGAGCCGCGCCCCCGAATACCGGCGGCGCGGCTCCACGGATCGCATCGTCATTTCCCGGCAGCGGAATTTCTACGCGGGTTTCGGCGGGTCCTCCAAATTAAAGCCGCCGCGTTGGCGCGTCTTATTCTTTGCGGCCGCAGTACGCTTCGAGCCGGTTGCCGTCCGGATCGGTGACGAACGCAGCATAGTAGTTTTCGCCGTAGTCGGCACGCAGCCCCGGCTTGCCGTTGTCGCGGCCACCCGAGTGGACCGCGGCGGCATGAAAAGCGTCCACCGCGGCGCGCCGCCCGGCCTCGAGGCAGATGTGCAGACCCGCGATGTCGCGCGGGACCTTCGTACCGGCAGCCAGCAACCACAGTCGCGGCCCATCGCTACCGCCATAGCCGAGCGCGCTTGCGTCCTCGCTCAGACATTTCGCGCCAAGGGGCGCCAGCGCCGCATCGTAAAACCGCCGTGCTTTGCCAATGTCGCTCACCCCAATCGAGACGTGATGAATCATAACCTCGTGCTCCTTTTTTGACGGGAGTGCTGCTCGCCTCCCGGCCTTCTAACTTGCTAGCTGGTTGAAACAACCTGTACAGTGGTTAGATAGATCATCGACAGGCGATTGTCAACCGTCATGGCGGTTAGTATGGTAAAGGCCGGGTGACGACCTCTAAATGCATCGGGCGGGCGGGCGCTTTGGTTTTGGCTCCCCGCCGCGACCTCTGCCTCGATTTCGGGAACACGCTCGCGTGGCGCGGCAGCACACCGAGCGAAAGCCTGCACGGATTGCCGGATCTCGTGAAGTGGTGCGCCTCCTCGGGCAGCGTGTTAGCCGGCGCAATCGCGGATAGCGGGACAAACGGGACGAATGGGACCTGGGCAGACCGCCATCCCGCAGAGGCGGCGGCGATTTTTCGCGGCGCGATCGCGCTTCGGGAGACGGTCTACCGCATCTTCCATGCGGTCGCGAGCGGCAACACACCGGCCGACGGCGATCTGTCCGAGCTTAATCGCGCATTGAAGGGGACTCCCGCGCGGAGCGCCCTTCAGCGTATCGGCGGCGCCTTCGGCTGGCGAATCGAGGGGAAATCGCGCGCGACCGCGTCGGCGTTGCTGGCCCCGGTGTTATGGTCGGCAGGCGATTTGCTGGCCGGTCCGCAACTGACCCGGGTGCGCGAGTGCGCGAACAGCAAGTGTCTGTGGCTGTTCCTGGACGAGAGCAAGAACGGCACCCGGCGCTGGTGCTCGATGAGCGCATGTGGAAACCGCGCGAAGGCGCATCGCCACTACGCCCGCCTCAAGGGTGGTTGAACGATCGATCCGCCGCGCGCGGCCGCAAGCGCGCAACGCCACGCGATCAAACAGCCGCGGGCAGCGCGGCGCAGCCGTCACTCTTCGCTCTTCACTTCTCGTCGAGCTTTTTGATCCAGTCGGCGGTGTCTATCACTTTGCTGAACATCGAGGCCTGCGTGACCAGCACCGAATTGTGCAGGTCCTTGTCGGCAACCTTGCCCGAGTTATTACCGACCGTCAGCGTGCCGGTGGCGTCGGAGAGAAATTCCACCTTGTAGCCGCGATGGAACCCGTCCCGCGCGGTGCTGTCGCAGCACATCTGCGTCATGTACCCGCTCACAGTCAGGGTGTCGATCTGGTTCTCGCGCAGCCACTTCTCCAGGTCGGTGCCGGCGAAGCTCGAGGGCAGGTTCTTGTCGACCAGCAAATCGGCGGGCCGGGCCGCGACGTCCTTGTGCAGGTTCCATTCCTCGGTTCCGGCCTTGAACACCCCGCGATCGCCCTTTGCCTCATGACGGACCACGACCACCGGTACATGGTGTGCGCGCGCCGAATCCATCGCTTTCAGGATGTTGTCGAGCGAGCCCGGCGGATAGCTGACCGGCATTTTGCCGGTGAAATACTCATTCTGTACGTCGATGACCAGGAGTGCACGTTTCATGTATGAATTCCTCTTTCCGTTCCGGATCGCCGGGGCGCGCAACGCGCGAGTGGCTACTTCATCACGCGCCGGGCGAAGCCTCTGCGCCGCCGCCGGGTCTTTCCCTCTTCCTTCTCACGCTTTTCGATGACATCGATCATCGCGATCTGGCAGTTGGTCTTCGGATCGCCCGGCAGCCGTACGTAGCTGCCGTCGGAGCGCATCTCCCACGCCGCGTGATTGGGCTTGAGCTGCAAGTCGAACACCGCGCGCAGTTCCTTGCGCAGCGTCGGATCCTCGACCGGGGCGACGGCCTCGACCCTGCTCTCAAGGTTGCGTTTCATACAATCGGCCGAGCCGATGAAATATTCTTCCGCGCCGCCATTGCGAAAATAATAGATGCGCCCGTGCTCGAGGAAGCGCCCGACCACGCTGACCACGCGCACACTTTCCGAGAGCCGGGGGATTCCCGGGCGCAGCCGGCAGGTGTCGCGCACGATCAGATCGATCTTCACTCCGGCCTGCGCGGCGCGGTAGAGCGCGCGCGTGATGTCGACGTCCTCGAGCGCGTTCATCTTCATCTGGATCAGGCCCGGCGAGCCGGAGCGCTGGAGCTTGACCTCGCGATCGATCTTCTCGAGCAGCGCCCGCTTGAGCAGGGCCGGCGCCGGCAGAATTTTTTTGAAGGTGCGGCCGACGCGATAGCCGGTGGTGAGAAAATTGAAAAGCTGCGTCAGGTCGGCGCCGATCGCGTCGTCGCTGGTCAGCAGTCCGAAATCGGCGTATAGGCGCGCGGTGCCCGCGTGATAGTTGCCGGTGCCGACATGCGCGTAGCGGCGGAGCCCATTGTAATCCTGGCGCACCACCAGGATCACCTTGCAGTGCGTCTTGAGCCCGACCACGCCATAAGTGACGTGGATGCCGTATTCCTCGAGCTGCTCGGCGAACTGGATGTTGGCGGCTTCGTCGAAGCGCGCCTTGAGTTCGACCACCACGGCGACCTGCTTGCCGTTGCGCGCCGCGTCGCACAGATATCCGATCACTTCCGAATCGCTTGAGGTGCGGTAGAGCGTCATCTTGATCGCCCGCACCTTGGGGTCCTCGCTGGCCTCGCGCAGAAAGCGCCCGACCGAGGTGGGGAACGATTCGTACGGATGCATCAGCAGGATCGAACCGGCCTCGCGAATCACGTGAAAAATGTTGCGCGAGGGCGCGAGACGCGCGTGATCGGCCGGATGATGCGGCGGATCGTGCAGCGCCGGGTTATCGACCGCGGTCAGCTCCATCAGATCGCGCATCGCCAGCATCCCCGCGTCGATCTCGAACACGTCGTCGTGCTCGTCCAGGCCGAGCTCGGCCGCGAGCATCCCGCGATGCGCCGGATTCATGCCCCGCACGGCCTCCATCCGGACGATCGGCGCGAAGCGGCGGTCGCGTAGCTCGGATTCGATCAGCGCCAGCAGATCGTCGGCCTCATCCTCGTCGCGTTCGGTATTCGCGTTTCGGGTGACGCGAAAGAATTCGTAGCCGTCGATCTTCGCCTCCGGGAAGAGCAGGTCAAGGGTGTGCGCCACCACGTCCTCGAGCGGAACAAAGCGCCGGGTGCCGTCGACTCGCAAAAAGCGCGGGATGCCGAGCCCGACCGGCACCTTGACTCTCGCCAGCGACGGCTCGGTGTCATCGGGGGCGCGCAACGTGACCAGCAGATTCAGCGAGAGATTGGAGATGAACGGGAACGGATGCGCCGGGTCCATTGCCTGCGGCGTCATCAGCGGAAAAATGTTGCGCAGGTAATACTCGCGGATCGCCGCCTGCTCGGCCGGGCTCAGTTGGTCGAAGGCGAGTATGTGGATGTCCGCTTCGGCAAGCTGCTTGAGCAGCTCGGGCAACAGTGCGCGTTGCTCGGCCTCGAACGCACGGATTTCGACGAGGCACTCCGCGATCTGCTGCTGCGGCGTGCGGCCGTCGTCGGTCAACTCCTGCATCCCGGCGATCGCCTGCTGCTTGAGGCCGCCGATCCGCTTCATGAAAAATTCGTCGAGGTTCGACGCGGTGATGGCCAGGAACTTCACCCGCTCGAGCAGCGGATTGCTCTCATCCAGCACCTCGGCGAAGACGCGCCGGTTGAACGCGAGCCAGGTGAGCTCGCGATTGAGAAAAAGTTCGGGCGCCTTGAGATCGGCGTCAATCCGTATCCCAGCAGAGGAGCCGCCATTGATGCCATAGACTTCCAGTACGGCACCGTCACCGTTGGACACGTCGGCGGCCGCCGCTGGATCGACGGCCGCCTCGAGTGCCATCGAAGGTTCGAGTGAGCGCGGCTGGTGCGGCTGAAAAGGCTCTGTTTGACTCGCCATAAGTGCAGTCTACGTCAATTCGACCCCGCTTCGGAATGAGGGTAGTCCGGACCTGACGGAGCTGCAATCAGTGACTGTTACGGCCTGTTTACAATTCTTGGACCGAAATTTGCCCGGCCAACACAAGTGTTTTCGCGAACCGAGCGCTTTTTTTTTGCGCCCGGCGTTGGACCTCTCGGTCCGGTCACACTACAGATGTTCCGGGGAAACGAGGTCATCGTCATGGCTGTTCTGTCATCCGCGCTTCGCGTGCTTATCTCAGTCGCCCTCGCGATCGCGCTCCGCATCGCGATTTCCGATGGCGCAGCCGCCCGCGCGGAGAGCGCTCCACCGCCTGCCGCGACGATACCCGCGGGCACAGTCCTCACCGGCGCGAACTGGCGGCGGTACGCGAGCTTCATGCCCGTCGGGATGCAGGCGATCTTCGCCGGCGATCATTTCTGGCGGATGCCGCCCGACGTGCAGATCGAGATCGGACCCACCATCCCGATCGCATTGCCCCGTCGATATCGGGATGACACCGCCAGCTACGCGAAACAAGTGACGCTCGCGCGTGTGGCCGACGGCGGTTACGTCCCGGCCGGTTACGTCGCCGGCATTCCGTTTCCGCAGCCGGACAAGAATCCGGCACTGGCGCCCTACGAAATCTTCTACGACGCCTATTACCACTACGCGCCACGGGTGCAACGGAATTTTTCCTGCAACTACATCTCCGATTCTTACGGAAACTTCACCCAGTCCGAGACCGCCGACTCGATCTATTCGCAACTCACGCATCTGAGCGACGTCGGTTTTCCCCAGACCGTGCCGGATTCGAGCGGATACTTCCTGACCAAATACTACCAACAAATCAGCCCCGAGCAGGGAAAATATACTACCACCCTCGACATCAGCTATGCCGACGTCACGCGGCTCGACGATATCTACATATATCTGCCCTCGACCCGGAGGCCCCTTCGCATGTCGGAGGCATCGCGCTGCGCGCCGGTTCCGGGCGGCGATTTCACTTACGAGGAATCCAACAACGGACCGCCGTCGCTGCCGCAGAAATACAAAATCAGCTACGCCGGCGCGAGGCGGATGATGGTCCTGGCGCACGCCGATCCGAAATCGTTCGAGAGCTGCGGCAGCGCAACGGGCCTTCCGCCCGACTACTTTTATCCGCCCGACAAGGGCGTGCTGCCGTGGCCGCGGCCGGCGTTCGGCAAGTGGGAAATGCGCGAGGTGTATGTGATCGAGATGACGCGGCTGCCAGCCTTCGCCAGTGGCTATTGCTACAGCCGGCGAGTGATCTACGTGGACAAGGAGACGCTTTTTCCATGGGCAATCGACCTCTACGATCCGGCCGGCGCTTTGTACAAATTCTGGGTAGGGTTTCAGACTCCGCTGCGCGTGCCTGACACCGGGACGGCCCTGGGCGTGAACGGCGCGACGGATTTGCTGATCGTAAATTTCAAGGACAAGCATATGACCGCGGCAACCGCGGCGAATCCGTGCTTCAACACCGACTGTAACGCGCAGTACCTCGACGTGACCCGCTACGCGAGCCCCGAAGGTCTGAGCAAGATCGCGCAGTGATCCTGTGCGCCGGTTGCGCGCGGAGTCGGGCCTATTGCAAGATGGCCCGATGGCAACCTGAGACCGGTGCCAATCCGAGGAGAAAACAAAGTGGGAACGATTTTCAGATACCGCCGATTGGGGCGAGCGGTAGTCCTCCCGTCGATGTTCGCCGCAGTCGTTGCTGTTATGGCGGCAGTTATCGTGCTCGGCGCCTCGCGCGCCGCGGCGCAGAACGTCAAGACCTACACGCGGGCGAACGTCGACCAGTGGATGAGCAAGTATGCCGACGCCAAACCCGACTTCAAGCCCGGCGACGTCCTGGGCAGCAAGGACCTCGAGCGGATTCGCCCGTTCGTGCCGCCCGGATGGTTCGAGCAGCTCAACTTCCCGGAATTCAAAATGGAGATCATGGCGGCGCGCAGCCACATGCCGCGCAAGGACTTTCAGGAATGCACCGAGAAATACCAGGCGCAGGTCAAGCTCAACCCTGACGGCTCACTGGCCAACTACGTTTGCGGGCAGCCGTTTCCTAACGCCTCGCTCAGCACTTCGGATGCGCTCTCGGGAATCAAAGCAGCCTGGAATTTCGACTATCGATGGCAGAACTACGGCGAGTTCTCGCTTAACTATCTTTTCATCGTCTCCCAGTTCGGCGGCAATCACGACGGCGACGCGCCCAAATTGATCGAGTCGCCACCCTCGAACTGGGTCGGGGGTGTCGAGTATCACAGCAAGCTGCCCACGGATGCGAGCAAGTTTTTCGGCGGCGGCGGGAGCTTCGCCCGCACCTTGAGCAGTTTCTACCGGCGGGTTTATTTCAGTCATCTCGCCCAGCGCGCGGACCAGAAGGGATTCCTGGGCACGCCCGACTCGGGGCAATTCCTGTGGAAGGAATTCACTGGCTTCTTTTCGCCCTACGACGTGCGCGGGCAGGTGTTCATCACCTATCGCTATGCTGACCCTCATCGCGCCGACGACGCGTGGGCCTACGATCCGCAGTCGCGCCGCGTCCGGCGCGTCTCGGTCGAGGTCAAATCCGACTCGGTCGAAGGCACCGACACCACGCAGGAAGATTTCTACACTTTCTCGGGCCGCGAGCTGCACTGGCACTGGAAGTTCCTCGGCTGGAAGGACGTGCTGGCAGTTCTCGACTCGCGCGACGATTACGCTCACCTGTTTGGCCCCAACGGCGAAATTCCCAACGACCGCTGGTCGTTGCGGCGCTTCGCGATGGTCGAACGTACTCCTGTCGAGGCTCATCATCCCTACAGCAATGTGGTGATGTTCTGGGACGCCGAGAACTGGCATCCGTGGATGGCGCTGGCGTTCAACCGCGACGGCAAACTATGGAAGCTGTGGGAACTCCAATGCCGCTGGACCGAGGACTTCCATAGCTTCGCCGAGATCAATCATGGAGTGGAGTCGACCATGTTGATCGGAGAGGATGTCGTCGATCTGCAAAACGACCGCGCCACGATATTCGCAGGCTTTGGCAGTGGCTATCCCGACGCGGTACCGGCCAACGTCACCCAGCTCTTCGACATCAGCAAATTGGAGGAGATGCATCGCTGACGGGGTGCGCTCGTCGGCGTATCCTGCTCCCTCGCAGCGGGCGCGTCCTAATCCTGGCTTTTGGCCGTATCCTTGGTCGTGGTTGCGGCCGCGCTCCATATAGCGGTCTTCGGATGAAACGCCGCCCACGCGAACCAGTAGCCATTGTAGATCGGGACGCGCTCGCCCGACACGCTCGCCGTGGCCGCTCCGGAGTCCGCGTCATAGGCAATAGTTAGATCCGCGCCGCCCAGTTGAACCCGCAGCGGCATCGCCGCCTCACTCAGCTTTGACAGCGGAAACGCTTCGTCCTGACCGCCCGCCGAGAGGCCCAGGACCAGTTCATGAGCGGAGAGCCGCTCGTCGAGGTGCGCGACTGGCGACACTATTTGGTCTCCGTGCTCATACCCCCAGTAGGGATCGACTCCATAGTCGCGCGTATAGCCAGTATTGATACTAAGTACGTCGGTCGAGGGATGCTTTTTTTGCCAGGCCTCCCAGGTCGTGATCGTGCTCGGTATCGCCACCAACTTCTGACCCGCCATCGGTCCGGCCAGCGCCTGACCCTCGAGCTGCGACCACAGGCTCTGCGTGCCCTCATCGTAGAGCACCAGGTTGCTCTGGTAGAGCTTGCCCGATACGGCGAAGGTGAGCGTCTTGCCGCCGGCGTCGCGGTTGTATACCGCGGCGGCCTGGACTAACGGGCAGAAGGTGATCGCGAGCGGCGTCCCGGCAATCGAATCGTCGACGACCTCGTGCCAATTGAGAATCTTGATCGGGTATGCGCGGGCTCGGCCCTGAACGACCACGCCGATCACCTTGTCGTTGGATTCGAGAAACGTCGCGTGTTCGGCCTTGACGAATTGCGGCTCCAGCACGGCCGGAATCGCGTCCTTCGCCGGGCCTCCGTCGCGAATCTCTGCGGGCGGCACCACGTGATGGCTGAGGTCGAACCCGCTTAGGACCGGATAGATCGCGATCGCCGCGGCTATCGCCAGCGCGCGGGCTAATTGCTTGCGGCGCGGAGCCTGCCCTCGCCTGTCCGTCCTAGCGGCTCGCATTGCACCTCGCATCACGTCTCGCATCGAAAGCTGTCGCCCGTCGCCTCGTCCCGTCTCTATTCAATGCGGCCGACCGCCCGCGGGTTCCCCGGACCTAACTGGAGAGCCGGGCACGATCGTGCGGCGCGCCGAAATCGATCGCCGGGCCCTTGGGCACGATGCGGGTCGGGTTGATCATCGCGTGGCTCGCGTAATAGTGACGCTTGATATGCGCGAGGCTAACCGTCTCGGCGACGCCGGGCACCTGGTAAAGATCGCGCGTGTAGCCCCACATATTCGAGTAATCAATGATACGGCGCAAGTTACATTTGAAGTGGCTGTAGTAAACCGGATCGAAACGCACCAGCGTGGGGAACAGCCGCCAGTCGGCTTCGGTCGGGCGGACGCCGAAGAGATAGCGCTGACGCGCCAGGCGCTGTTCGAGCCGGTCGAGCGTCTCGAATAGCGGGTCGAAGGCCGCCTCGTAGGCCTCCTGCGATTTGGCGAAGCCGCACTTGTAGACGCCGTTGTTGACGGTGTCGTAAATAACGGCGTTGAGTTCGTCGATCTCCGAGCGCTGCGCCTGCGGATAGAGATCGTCGCCCGCGGCGCCCAGCGCGTTGAAGGCCGAATTGAACATCCGGATTATCTCGGACGACTCGTTGCTGACGATGGTCCCGGTCTCGCGGTCCCATAACACCGGCACCGTGACGCGTCCCGTGTAGTCGCGCCGAGCCTTGGTATAAACCTCGTGCAGGTAGCGCGCGCCGTTCAGATCATCGCGCGTCGCGCCGGGTGTGAGCGACCCGTCCGGCGCGCTGAAGGCCCATCCGTCATCGCCCATGAACGGATCTACCACCGACACCGTGATCGCGTCGTCGAGCTTCTTCAGCTTGCGCACGATGAGCGTGCGGTGAGCCCACGGGCAGGCGAGCGATACGTACAAGTGATAACGCCCGCGCTCGGCCTTAAAGCCGCCCTCGCCGCTCGGCCCGGGACGTCCGTCGGCGGTCACCCAGTTTCTGAAGACGGTTTGCGGACGGACGAAACTGGCCCCCGCCGAGCGAAGGTCATCGCGTTGCCATTGGCCGTCGAGCATCATCCCCATCGCGGACTCCTTGTGTACACCCCAGGAATCCTCCGATGATATGCCGATGGGCCAAAATCTCACAAACCCCGGCCTCGAAGCGCTGCAGGCACTCCTCTACCGGCTGATCACGGCGCCCGAGGGCGTAGCCGCGGGTCTCGCCGCCGAAAGCGCGTCGGGGCCCGAGATGCTCGAGCATTTGATTGAAAGCGACGATCGCCTCTCCGCGACCGAACGGCTCGAGATTTATGCCAACGCGTACTTCTACCGGATCCTGGACTGCCTGAAGGAGGATTTCCCGGCGACGCTCGCGACACTCGGCCCCGACGACTTCCACAACCTGATCACGGCCTACTTGATCGAGTATCCGCCAACCGAACCTTCTATCTCTTATGCCGGCCGCCATCTGGCCGAGTTTCTGCGTCACCATTCGATGCGCGCGATGATCGAACGATGGCCGTTCATCGCCGAACTGGCGCGGCTGGAGCGGACGCAGATCGAGGTTTTCCACGCCGCTCAGGCCAAAGCGCTGGACGCCGAGGCGATGCGCTCGATCTCGGCTGATGACTGGCCGGCGCTCGCGATGCGAACGCATCCGGCGCTGGCGATCGTCGATTGCGAGCGGCGCGTGGACGAGCTATTGCGTGAAGTCGAAGCCGCCGGTGGCGAAAACGATCGACCGCTGGGAGCGCCTGCGCATGCGCCGGTCAGCGTGCTGGTGTGGCGGCAAAACTCCCGGGTCCATTACCGCGCGTTGGAGCGCCCGGAGCGCGCGGCGCTCGAGGTCGCGAGCGCCGGGGCAAGTTTCGCAGCGATATGCGAGACGGTTGTCGCGGCATCCGGCGAAGACGACGAAATCGGGTTGATTACGCCGGTTGCGCTTATCAACCGGCTCCTTGCGGGATGGCTCGCCGAGGGCCTGCTCGTCCTGGCGGACAGATAACCCGGCTGATTTTACCTACAGCGGGCTCGCGACCTGCAGCAAGCGCGCGGCTTCGCTACGAGCGTTTCGGGACGTCCGCCGAAACCGAATCTTCCCGTAGTTCCGGATGCTCCAGAAGCTTGTAGCTGACGAGAGACGTCGGTGTGCCCTCCTCAATATTGCGCAGGCGGAAGTATGGCGCGTCCATCCCTCCGCCCGATTTGAGGCTGACGACCTCGTGAAGCCTGCCGCGGAAGACCACGCGGCTACCCGGCAACATCCTTATAGCTGTGTGCTTCTCCATCGTGGCTACTCCTCCACCCCCTTGAGCTCACCACCACCCAGCCTCGTCATATAGAGATAAGTCATTATTGCACCCGCTCTCGCGTGTCAAGGATCCGGGGGGTCAGGATCAGCGCGCGCTTGACACGGCGGCGGGTCAGTTGCTCCAACCATTGGCGAGGCCAACGAGGAGAGCGTCACCAATATGGCAATCATAAGGGGCGAACAGATAATAGCACGATGCTTAGGCAACGAAAAAGTCGACACGATCTTTTTCATGATGGGCGGTCCGACCAGCGGCACTGCGGGCGCCTGTCTCGATCTTGGGATGAAAGGCATCTACGTCCGTCACGAGCAGGCGGCGGCGATGATGGCGCACGCCTATGCGCGCGTGACCGGCAAGCCGGGCGTCTGCATCACGCCGTCGGGTCCGGGGACGGCCAACGCGCTTACGGGACTCGCCAACGCGTGGGCCGATGCCACGCCGATAATCGCGATTGGCGGTTCGGCGCCGATGCGCGCGACGACGCTCGACGCGTTCCAGGAGATGGATCAGGTCGCGATCATGAAGCCGGTGGTGAAGGCAGCCTACCGAGTCGATATGGCGAGCCGCATCCCGGAGTACATCAGCGTCGCGTTTCGTGAGGCGCTCGACGCCAAGAAGGGCCCGGTCTACCTCGATCTCCCTGGCGACATTCTCAATCACAAGGTCGACGAGGAAAAACTGATGTTCCCCGCCAACTACCGCGTGGACAGCCGTCCTGCCGGTGACCCTGTGCAAGTGGAACGCGCGATCGAGTTGCTCGCCGGGGCCGAGCGCCCGATCGTCGTCACCGGCAGCGGCGTGTTGTGGTCGGGCGCGTCCGCCGAACTGCGCGACTTCATCGACAGCACCGGGTTGCCGTTTTACACCACGCCGCAGGGCCGCGGCGTGATTCCCGAGGATCATCCGCGCTCGTTTCCTGGTGCGCGCTCGATGGCGTTTCGCGAGGCGGACGTGGTGCTGGTGGTGGGAGCGCGGGCGAACTCGATGCTCTCGTTTCTACGCGCGCCGCGCTTTTCGCCCGACGCACGCTTCATCAGCGTCAATCTCGACGGTCGCGAGATCGGCCACAACCGCGGCATCGAGGTCGGGATCATCGGCGATGCCAAGCTGGTGCTGCGCCAGTTGACCGAGGAGGCCGACGGCCGCTTCGAGGCGCATCGCGAGAGCGCGTGGGTCTCGCAACTCAGCGCCAAGCATCGCTCCAACCAGGAGCGCTCGGCACCGCTGCTCCATTCCGACGCCGTGCCGATCCATCCGCTGCGCCTGTGCCGCGAGGTCCGCGACCTGATCTCGCGCGACACCATCCTGATCGTCGATGGTCACGAGATTCTGAACTTCGCGCGCCAGTCGATTCCGATCTATCAGGCCGGGTGCAGTCTCAACGCGGGGCCGCATGGATGCATGGGCGTCGGCGTGCCGTTCGGAATCGGCGCCAAGGTCGCGCGGCCGGAGGCGCCGGTAGTGGTGCTCTCGGGGGACGGTGCATTTGGATGGAACGGGATGGAGATGGACACGGCGATTCGCCATCAACTGCCGATCGTCGTGGTGATGTCGAACAACGCCGGCTTCACCTCGCGCAAGACCGGCGGCACGGTCGGACGTGAACTCGGATGGCAGCGCTACGACAAAATGGTCGAGGCGCTGGGCGGTTACGGCGAATTCGTCGAGAAGCCCGAGGGCATCCGCGGCGCGATCGAGCGCGCGTTCAAAAGCGGCAAGCCCGCGCTCGTCAACGTATGCACCGATCCCAAGGCGCAGGCGACCACGGACATGGGGTTCGCCGGGTATTGAAATGCGCCATGAACTGAAAGATTTGTTAGAATGATTGCCTGAGGTTTGGTGATGCCAGTTGCTCTAAAAAGTCTCGAAGATGAAGCTATGAAGCTCCCTCCGCGCTCTCGAGCCCGTCTGGCAAGGCGGCTGATCACAAGCCTTGACGAACCTGCAGACTCGGACACGAAACGGTTATGGATTGCCGAGGCTGAAGCCCGCGCTGCCGAGCTAGCAAGCGGCAAGGTGAAAGCGGTCTCCGCAGATAAGGTGCTCAAGAGGGCGCGCGCGACGCTTCGTTGATAGTTGTCTTTCACCCTTTAGCGGAACGCGAGCTGATCGAGGCGGCCAAGTTTTACGAAACGCGCGCTGCAGGCCTCGGCGCGGATTTTGTTTTGCGGTGGAACGCTCGCTGGCCGGAATTGTCAAAAATCCCAAAGCGGGAGCATTCTCACACGTGCAATAAGGCGAAGGCTGATTCCGCGTTTCCCTTTCGCCCTCCTATATCAATCGGAGGCGCAACAGCTAACGGTCATCGCCCTGATGCATTTGCGTCGGCGGCCAAGCTATTGGAAGCGCCGGATTAAATCCGTACGTTGACTCCCTGAGACCAGCGGGAGTCGGAACTCACTCATCGCCTGCTGGTGCGGTGAGCCACCTCGAGCACGCGGCGTGCGCGCGTCAGATGCGGCACGTCGACCATCTCGCCGCGAAACGTGAACGCCATCCGGCCGGCCTTGCTGTTTTCCTCGAACGCCGCCAGCAGCTCTTCGGCGTCGGCAATCTCCTGCGCCGAGGGCGAGAAAACCTCATTGACGATTTCGATCTGACTTGGATGGATAGTGATCTTGCCGGTGAAGCCCATCCAGGCGCCCTCGATACAATCGCGGCGGCATCCCTCGAGATCCTTGATATTGACGAACACCGTATCGATCGGCTGGACCGCGGCCGCGGTGGCCGCGAGCAGCGTCATGATTCGCGCGTAGCGGAACACCTCCAGGAACTCACCGCGCTCGTCGCGATTGCGCCGCGCGCCGATCGCCGCTGAAAGGTCCTCGGCGCCCCATGACATGCTGTCGACACGCGGGTGCAGCCCGAGGTCCTTGATGTTGAGCAGGCCCTGCGGCGTCTCGGTCGCGAGCAGCAGCAGCTTTACGCTGCGCTCGGGATAGCCGAACTGCTTCTCGAGTCCGCTCAAGATCGAATCGATTTTTCCCACGTCGGCGAAGGTCCGCACCTTCGGGACCATGTACGAATCCGGTCGCCCTGCCATCGTGGCCTCGAGGTCGGCGACTCCCCACGGCGTCTCCAGCGGATTCATCCGCACCATCCGCTCGCGCCCCTTGAAATCCACGTTTTGCAGCCACTCGGTGACTGTCTTGCGTGCGGAGGCCTTGTTGTCGGGCGTGACCGAGTCCTCGAGGTCGAGCACGAGTGCGTCGGCCGCGAGATCGATCGACTTGCCGAGCATCTTGTCATTGGCGCCGGGCACGAAATGCACGGCGCGGCGCAGCGTCTCCATAATCAGCTACTCCACACCCAATGTCCGCTTCGGCGCGCGGCTACTTGTTCGGCTTGCGCAGCATCATCGCCGCCCGCTTGCAGCGCATCACGGTCTCATTGCGCTGGTTGCGCGCGCGATGCTCGAGGATCACGATGCCCCAGTTGGGATGCGATTTTGACGGCCGCACTTCCAGCACCTCGCTTTCGGCGTAGAGCGTGTCGCCGATGAACACGGGCTTGGGAAATTCGACCTTCTCGAAGCCGAGGTTGCCAACCGTGGTGCCGAGCGTGAGATCGCCGACCGAAAGCCCCACCGTCAGGCCAAGGGTGAAGATCGAGTTTACCAGGACCTGGCCGAACTCGGCCTTTTTGCCGAACTCGGCGTCCAGATGCAGCGGCTGCACGTTCATCGTGAGCGTCGTGATCAGCAGGTTGTCGGTCTCAGTGACCGTGCGGCCGGGCTGATGCTGAAACGTTTCGCCGACTTTGAATTCTTCGAAATACTTGCCCATCGTGATCGCCCCCAGCGCGAAACTGCGCGAATTTTTTGCTGGCGCCTCTTGGTGCGGGCGCCCCGAATCATAGTCCAGGCGCGCGCCCGCAACCATACAATTTTGAACAGCGACGAACCTCTAGAATACGAAGGTTGCCTCCAACGATTCTTCGCCAAACCAACCAATCTCCGTCAGGTAGTCGCGCGCCAGGCCTTTCGCAACCTCATCGGTCAACTTAATTCCTGGAAGATGGCTACGAACCGCGACAAAAACCGTCTCAAGGTCCTGATGAAAGCCAACTAAGCGATCGTCCGAAGTAACATCGCATGGCTTAGCGTCGCGTCTGTCGTGCGCATCGTCCATTTGAAAGGACACCTGCTGGATGGCCTCTTCGCGAGTCATTGCTGCATCTCCCTGGCTGCATCTCTTGTTGTCACACGCGACGGGGACCAGAAAAAATTTCTTTTACTCTCCTTCCCGCAGCGGGCAAAGGAGTCGGAAAAGGGCTTCGTCCGTAAACTTAAGCTGGACCCGATTTTTGGCGCAAGCAAGCGAATAACTTTCAGCCCAAGGTATCTGGACCGGAATACAAGCTCGGCCAACCCCAAAACGGCTGCGCTGCCGGTGGATACTGGGCTGCCGCCCAGTGGAATTTTATCGCGGTTTGGTAAATGCTTCTGGCGTAACCCGTCGCGGCGGCGACAGGCGAGCGGATGAAGAGCAACGTAGTGCCGATTTCGCGCGCAAGGAGCGTGGCTCGCCACGCGCCCGCGCGAACGCATCTGAGGCCCGTGGCAGGCCGCAAGGGCGCCGCTGTCAGCCGGCCGGCGCTCGAGGCCGCCGGCGTGCCCAATACGCCGATTTGGCTTTCGATCTTCGCGCTTGTTGCGATGACGATGTGGCCGTCGGCGCTGGTCTGGACGGTTAAGCTCGCGTACCGCATCGCCGGCTGGTAGCAACATTCGACTGCCGCTTCTGACGCGACGCCCGCACCCTGCGGACGGTTTGCGCGGCGTGCGCCGCTCTGCAATAAAGACCGGGAATCGTTACGGTCCGGTGCGCCGCAAGATGTGCCCGAGCCGCTGTAGCTTCATTCACCAGAGGAAATCCGGATGCAAGGTCTTCTTGAAACGATCCAGAAATGGCATATCCATCCAGTCGCCGATCATTTCACGGTCGCGATTCTGATTCTCGCGATTCTCACCGATCTCTTCGCCACCATGTTCTCGACACGCCTGTGGCTGCGCTATATGGCGCTGGCGCTGATGGTCGTCGGCACGGCCGCCGCATGGGTCTCCAACGTCACCGGCGGATGGGAGGCTGATCGCGTATGGAAGGCGGTCCAGGCCGCCGGTGGACCGGCGTACGACACCCTGCATCGTCACGCTCAGCTCGGTGATTGGCTGCCCTGGGTCTTCCTGGTGCTCGCCATATGGCGTGTCGGTATCCAGCTGTTCGGCTTTATGGCCGGAATGCGCGGACTCTACCTGCTTTTTGCCATACTCGCGGCGATCGCGATCTCATACCAGGGGTACCTCGGCGGCGAACTGGTCTACGAGTATGGAATCGGCACCTCCTTGTACAACGCCGCGCCGTCATCGCCGAGCCCGCAGCCCGAGGCCACGGGCCCTGCCACGCCCATCCCGACGGTTTACGTGCCGACCGCGACCGTGACGCCGGAACCCGCCACACCCACTCCCGCCGGCAGCGCGAGCGCAGCCGCATCGGCGATGCCTACTGCCGCCGCCGCGCCCGCGGCGCCCGCTGCCGCGCCGAGTCCGGTTGCGCAACCGAGCGCCTCACCGACCCCTGCGTCATCTACGAAGACCAACGGGAATCGGGCAGCCACGGCCAGTCTCTGATCGCGCCGACGGAACGAGAGACCAGGATGGAACGACGCAAAGTCGCAGTGGTGAGCGCGCTCTTTCGCTACCCGGTAAAGTCGATGCTGGGGGAGAAACCGGCCGAACTCACACTCACGACCGACGGTACGCTCGGCGATCGGGCGTGGGCCGTGCGCGAGGCCTCGGGGCGCATCGCGACGGCCAAGAAGTGGTCGGCGATGCTCGGGTTCCGCGCGAGTTACGATTCGCCGCCTCGTATGGGCGAGCTTGCGCCGGTCACGGTCACATTTCCTGACGGCAGCAGTATCCACGCCGCCGACCCTAACGCCTCGGAGCGGCTCTCGGAGGTGATGGGCCGCCTGGTGCGCCTAGAGCGAGCGCAGGCCGACGAGCGCTCGCGCGGCGAGATCGATCCGCAAACGATTTTCGCCGACGTCCCGGTTGAACAGTTGCTGCCCAACTTTACCAGCCAGACGCTGCCCGACACGTTCGGCCTGATGCGCGGCGCGTTCTTCGATTCGGCGCCGATTCACGTCCTCGCCAGCACCTCGCTCGAGCACTTAAAGCGCTTGTGTGGGGATGACTCGATACTCGACCCGCGCCGCTTTCGTCCCAACATTTTCCTCGACACCAGCGGCACCGGCGCCGACGGCTTTGTCGAGGACGAATGGCTCGAAGGCACGCTCGCGGTCGGCGAGACGGTGAAGATTATCGAGATGAAGCCAGCGCTGCGCTGCGTGATGACGACGCATGCGCAATCCGGCTTGCCCCGCGACCTGTCGATCCTGCGCACTGCCGCGCAGCATCATAAGGCCACGCTCGGCGTTTTCGCCGCGATCGGCGCCCCCGGCACGATCCGCGTCGGCGACCCGGTTTATCTTTCCAGATAGAGATAGCCGTAGCCCGAGACATAGGTCGTTCGCAAATGTCCGGCGCGCTGTTAATGAAGGCGCACGGCAGTGCTTGCGGCGCACGCTTGCGCGGCAGACCATTATTGCTGGGCTCGGCGCTTAGCGCCGTCGCCCGCCCCTGATGCCTTCACGCCACGCAATCGTATGCTCGCCGCGCGCCGCCGATCGTCTCGAGGCGGCCTCGCGATGGCTCCAGGAGCTTGAACCCTCCGCCGAGGTGATGGTGCTGGCGGCGCGCCAGCCGGCCGCCGACGACCTCGTGCGCGCTTTGAGCGCGCGACGCGCGCTCTTCGGCGTTCATCGGATGACCCCGACGCGCCTGCTGGGCGTGCTCTGCGCCGAGCGCCTCTTTCGCGACGGCCTGGTGCCGGCTGCCGGACTCGGCGCCGAGGCGGTGGCCGCGCGAGCGATTTACAAACTGGCCGCGGCGGGCGCGCTGGGCTATTTCGCCCCGGTTGCCGACCGTCCCGGATTTCCGGGCGCGCTCGCCCGCACGCTGGGCGAGGTTCGCCTGGCGGGAATCAGCGCAGAGGAGTTGGCGGCGCTGGAGGAAATCGGCACGCCGCTGGCCGCGATGCTGCGCCAGTTCGAGGCCGAGCTTCACGACGCGCGCCTGGTCGATCGCGCGGGCATGCTCGCTCTGGCGGCTGCTATCGTTAACGCCGATCCGCCGCCGCGCCACGCCACGATGCCGACGCTGATGCTCGACGTCACGGTCGGCTCGACGCGCGAGCGCGAATTGTACGCGGCGCTCGCCGCGCGCACGCCCGCGATACTCGCGACCGTGCCCGAAGGCGACACGACCACGCTCACGATGGTAGCTGCGGCGCTTGGCGTCACGCCGCCGTGCGCGCCCCGTGCAGCCGCGACGGCGGAATCGATCGCGAGGCTCCAGGATTATCTGTTCAGTGACGAAACGCCTCCCGAGCGCAAGCTCGACGCTACGGTCGAAGTCGTCTCGGCGCCGGGCGAGATGCAGGAGTGCGTGGAAATTGCGCGCCGGATTCTTGCCGAGGCGGGCCGTGGCATCCCCTTCGACCGTATCGCGGTCGCCCTCCACGCGCCGGGACGTTACGTGCCGTATCTCGAGGAAGCGCTCGCCCGCGCCGCGATTCCGGCCTGCTTCGCGCGCGGCGCCTCTCGCCCCGAGCCCGGCGGCCGCGCGCTGCTCGCGCTGCTAGCCTGCGCGGCTGAGCGTCTCTCCGCGCGCCGCTACGCCGAGTATCTTTCGCTCGCGCAGGTGCCGGACCCGGATCGCGACGGACCACCGAGCTTTGTCGCACCGGACCTCGAATCGGCCGGCGCCGCGCCGCCCGCCGAGCTTGAGGCTGCCGCGCCTGCCGCAGAAGCGAGCGCCGACATCGCCGACCCGGTGCCGGTGGTCGAAGGCGCTGTGCGCGCGCCCTGGCGATGGGAGCGTCTGCTGGTCGACGCCTCGGTTATCGGCAGTCACAAGCGTTGGGAACGGCGTCTTGGCGGGCTGGGCGCGGAGCTGCGACTCAAGCGCTCCGAGCTCAAAGACGACGAGGTGCGCACGGCGTTTATCGATCGCCAGATTCTCGACCTCAAGCATCTGGCCGACGTCGCGATGCCGCAGATTTCCGCGCTCGCCGCGCTGCAGCCGCAGGCGACGTGGGGCGAATGGCTTGGCTATCTGCGCGCGCTCACCGCGCTCGCCGTGCGCGACTCGGCGCCGGTGTTGGCCGCGCTGGCAGAACTCGAGCCGATGGCGCCGGTGGGGCCGGTCGGTCTCGACGAAGTGCGGCAGGTGTTGGCAGAGCGGCTGGGGCGACTCGAGGCGCCGGCGCCGCGCCGCCGCTATGGCGCGGTGATGGTCGCGCCGACGCACGACCTTCGCGGCCTCGATTTCGAGGTCGTGATCGTGCCGGGCCTGACCGAGCGCGTGTTTCCGAAAAAGCTCACCGAAGATCCGATTCTGCCCGACGCTGCGCGCGTGCGCCTCGGCCACAATCTCGAGCTCCAGCAAAACCGCGTCGCCGCTGAGCGCCTCGCTTTGCGGCTGGCGGCGGGCGCGGCCCGCTCTCGCGTGCTGTTCTCGTTTCCGCGCGTCGACCTCGACCAGGGACGGCCGCGCGTTCCGTCGTTCTACGCGCTCGAGGTGTTGCGCGCCGCCGAAGGACGCCTCCCCGGTTTCGACGAGCTCGATAAACGCGCGGCGGGCGAGCAGGCGGCGCGGCTTGGATGGCCTGCTCCGCGCGACGCCACCGATGCGATCGACGACGCCGAATTCGATCTCGCCGTGCTCAATCGCCTGGCAGGCCAGGACGACGAGGCCACCACCGGCGCGGCCCATTACCTGCTCGACGCCAACCCGCATCTCGCACGAGCGTTGCGTGCGCGGGCGCGGCGATGGCTGAAACGATGGACGCCGGCGGACGGGCTGGTCGATCCCGGGCCGGAGGTGCGCGTGGCACTGGACAAGCATCGCCCCGACGCTCGTTCCTATTCGGCTACCGCGCTTCAGCATTTCGCGGCCTGCCCGTATCGCTTTCTGCTCTACGCGATCCATCGAATCCAGCCGCGCGAAGAGGCCGAGGCGATCGAGGTGATCGATCCGCTGACTCGCGGCGCGCTGCTGCACGAGGTCCAGTTCGAATTGCTGACCCGGCTCCGCGCGGCCGGCCGCCTTCCTGTTACGCGCTCAGCATTGGACGAGGCGCTCCGCGTGATGGACCAGACGCTGGAGGAGGTCGCCGAGCGATGGCATGACCGGCTCGCCCCGGCGATCGAGCGCGTATGGAAGGACGCGATCGACGCGATTCGCGCCGACCTTCGCGAATGGCTCCGCCGCGCCGCCGAAGACCCGGTTCCCTGGACGCCCGAGCGCTTCGAACTCGCCTTCGGGCTTGAAGGGCGCGGGCAGGCCGACCCCGCAAGCCGCGTCGAGCCGGTGCCGCTGGAGGCGGGCCTCATCCTGCGCGGATCGATCGATCTCGTCGAGCGCGGCCTGGGCGGGCGGCTTCGCGTTACCGATCACAAAAGCGGCAAGGCCGACGCGCCCAAGGATGTGATTGTCGGCGGCGGCCGCGTGCTGCAGCCGGTGCTCTACGCGCTCGCCGCCGAGCGGCTGCTCGGCGAGCCGGTTGAATCGGGGCGGCTCTACTATTGCTCGTCGCGCGGCGGCTACGAGGAGCGTATCGTGCCGCTCGATGACGCGGCGCGCGGCGCGGCGCGCGAATTTGCAGCCACCGTCGCGGGTGCGATCGCGGACGGCTTTCTGCCCGCCGCGCCGGCCGATGGCGGCTGCCGATGGTGCGACTACCGGATGGTCTGTGGGCCGTATGAGGAGACGCGCGTCGCGCTAAAGCCGGGCGCGCGCCTGGCCGCGCTCGAGCGATTGCGCAAGCTGCGATGAGCGCAGCGGAAAAGTTGCGATAAGCGAAGCTATGAAGGTATGAAGGTTGCGATGACCGAAGCGGCCAAAGTTGTGATGACCGAGGCGGCAAACGCCAAAGCCAGCGCACCGCGCGAGATCGCCGATCAGCGCGTGCGCGATCGTATCCGCAACGATCTCGATACCACGCTCGTCGTCGAGGCCGCAGCTGGCACCGGCAAGACCACCGCGCTGGTCAACCGGATCGTCGCGGCGCTGGCGGGCGGGCGCGCCGAGCTTGGCCGAATCGTTGCGGTGACCTTCACCGAGAAGGCCGCCGGCGAGCTCAAGCTCCGGCTGCGCGCCGAAATCGAGAGCGCGCGCAGCGACCCCGCGCGGCCCTCTGGGGAGCGCGCGCGGCTTTCCAGCGCGCTCGGCCAACTCGAGCAGGCGCGTATCGGAACGATTCATTCGTTTTGCGCTGACCTGCTGCGCGAGCGGCCGGTCGACGCGCGCGTCGATCCGATGTTCGAGGTCGCGGCCGACGACGTGGCCGGCGAATTGTTCGAAAGCGCTTTCGATCGATGGTTCGAGCAGGCGCTCGCTGCGCCTGGTGAGGGTCTGCGCCGCCTGCTCCGCCGGCGTGAGGGTTTTGACCGCGAAGGTCCGCGCCCGATCATTTGCGCCGCGGCGCGGGACCTTCTGCAGTGGCGCGATTTCGACACGCCGTGGCGCCATCAGGCGTTCGATCGCGATCCCGAAATCGACGCGTTGGTCGAAGAGGTCCGTGCGCTCGGTGCGTTCGCCGAGCACGTCGATCCAGAGGATTGGCTCGGCAAAGGGCTCGCCGAGATCGCCCGCCCGATCGACGAGGCGACACGCTTGGAGACCGTGCGCGGGCGCGACTACGACGCGCTCGAGGCCGCGCTGCTCGCGCTGCTGCGCGGTTACGACGGGCGCTGGCGATGGAAGGGATGGGGCGAAAATTTCGGGGCGATCCCGCGCGCTGAGGTGATGGCGCGGCGCGCCGCGCTGCACGCACGCCTTACGTGCTTTCGCGACGCCGCGGGCGCCAACCTCGCGCCGCTTTTGCGCGACGAGTTGTGGCCGATCGTCGGCTACTACGAGGACGCCAAGAAGCGCGCCGGGGTGCTCGACTTCATCGACCTGCTGCTGGTCGCGCGCGATCTCGTGCGCGACCGCGCCGCCGTGCGCGCCGAGCTGCAGCACCGCATCAGCCATATCTTCGTCGACGAGTTCCAGGATACCGATCCGCTGCAAGCTGAAATCCTGCTGCTGCTCGCCGCCGCCGACCCGGGCGAGTCCGATTGGCATCGCGTGCGCCCGCTGCCCGGCAAACTGTTCATCGTGGGCGACCCCAAGCAATCGATCTATCGCTTCCGCCGCGCCGACGTCGCGCTCTATCAGGACGTCAAGCGCCGCCTGCTCGAGTGCGGCGCCGAGCTGGAGCATCTCACGGTCAGCTTTCGCGCGACGCCCGAACTGCAGCGCGCGGTCAACGCCGCCTTTGCGCCGCTGATGCCGTCAGAGTCGCCGACTCAGCCCGCCTACTCGCCGTTGATGCCGTTTCGCGCGGACTGCCTCACGCAGCCGTCGATCGTCGTGTTGCCCGTGCCCGCGCCCTACAACGACCGCGGCTACGCGACCAAGCGCGCAATCGACGAATCGACGCCCGATGCGGCAGGCGCGCTGGTGCGATGGCTGGTCGAGGAGAGCGGATGGACGGTGACTACGCGCGAACGGCCCGAGCAGCGCGTTGCGATCGAGCCGCGCCATATCTGCATGCTCTTTCGGCGCTTCAGCAGTTATGGCCGCGACGTCACGCGGCCCTACGTACGCGCGCTGGAGGCGCGCCATATCGCGCACGTGCTGGTCAAGGGCGGATCGTTCAACGAGCGCGAGGAGGTCGAGGCGCTGCGCAACGCGCTCGGCGCGATCGAGCGCCCCGACGACGAGCTCGCGGTCTTCGCGACGCTGCGCGGCCCGCTGTTCGCGCTCGATGACGGCGCGCTGCTGCGCTTTCGCACGGCGGCTGTCTCGCTTCATCCTTTTCGCAAGCTTCCTGCCGATCTGCCCACCGAGCTCAATGAGATCGCGTCGGCGCTCACCGTGCTGCGCGAGCTCAGCCGCGGGCGCAACCGCCGACCGATCGCCGAAACAATCGGGCGCCTGCTCGCCGCGGTGCGCGCGCATGCGGCGATCGCAATTTGGCCCACCGGAGAGCAGGCGCTGGCCAACGTGATGCGCTTGATGGATCTCGCGCGGCGCTACGAGGCGCGGCGCGCCGTGCGCTCGTTTCGCGGCTTCGTCGACGAACTGCAGGCGCGCGCCGAGCGCGAGGAGAGCGGCGATGCGCCGGTGGTCGAGGAAGGCGCCGAGGGCGTACGCATCATGACCGTGCATCGCGCCAAGGGCCTCGAGTTTCCGATCGTGCTGCTCGCCGACCTGACCTGCAATGAAACCGCCGGCGACGCCCATCGATGGGTCGATCCGGCAAGCGGACTCTGCGCGCTCAGGCTAGCCGGCCATGCGCCGCGCGAACTTCTCGACCACGCCGAGGAGGAGACGCGCCGCGACTGCGAAGAGGCGATGCGCCTGCTGTACGTCGGCGCGACCCGCGCGCGCGACCTGCTGATCGTGCCCGCGGTCGGCAGCGCACCGCAGGATGGATGGCTTGGGCGCCTTAATCCGGTGATCTATCCCGCGCTAAAGGATTGGCGCGTGCCGCTCGAGCCGCCACCGCCCGGATGTCCCGTCTTCGGCGACGATAGCGTCGTCGAGCGTCCGCCCAAAGCTCCGGCGAAGTCGCGCGCTGTCGCGCCGGGACTCCATCGCGCTCAGGACGGCGAGCATCATGTCGTGTGGTGGGACCCCGCGCGCCTGCGGCTCGACGCGCGCGAGACGATGGGCCTGCGGCAGCATCGGCTGCTGACCGCCGATAAGGGCGAGCGCGCCGCGTCGCAGGGCGCGCACGAATACGAACAATGGAAGACGCGCCACGGCGCAACGCTCGCAGCGGGCGCCGCGGAAACTTTCAAAGTCATTACGGCGACCGAGCTTGCAGCGCGGATGGTCGAGCGCGGCGAGCGTCCAGGATGGCTCGGCGATCCGGATCAGATCGCGATCGAACGCGTCGCGCGCGCCGCAGCGCGTCCGCATGGAGTCCGCTTCGGTACCCTGGTCCATGCGATATTCTCGCGGGTCGCGCTGGATGCGGACGCGGCGGCGATCGCCGAGGCGGCTCAATTTTTTGCGAGGATGCTCGGGGCGGACGATGCGGAGATGACGGCCGCGTGCGAGACCGTGACGGCCGCGCTCGCCGCTCCTTTGATGAAGGCCGCGGCCGCCGCCGGCCCTGAGATCCGGCGCGAGTGCGCATTGGTGCTGAAGCTCAAGCAAGACACTGCGATCGAAAGCGCCACGATCGATGGCGTCACGGTTGAAGGTGTCACGGTTGAAGGTGTTGTCGACCTGGCCTTTCCCGAGCGTATCGCGGGCGACCCGAAATGGGTCGTCGTGGACTTCAAGACCGACGCCGATATCGCGGGGCGGCTCGACGAATATCGCGTGCAACTGCTGCTCTATCTGCGCGCGATAAGCCTCAGCACGGGCGCCCCCGCGCGCGGCGTCTTGATGTGTGTTTGAACGCCCCCAGCCCTTCGCTACGATAGAGCCAGTGGCGAACAAGCACATTCGATCGAAGAGAAAAGCCTCGGTGAGGACAGCAGGTGCGCCAGCTCTCGCGCCTAAGGGCAATCACACGAATCAGATCAATCGGACCAACGACACGTTGCTGGTGATCGGCTACGGCTCGTTGCTAAGCGGCTATGGATTGCTGGCCGAGCGGCGCGGCGGCGGCAGCAAGCTCGTCGCGCGCGACGCATTCGCGGTGCGGCTCGTCAACGCGCGCCGCGGCTTTGCCAAGCCCTCCACTCATGGGCACTACCTTGCGATGGACCTCGAGCCGGTGCGGCGCGGCGAACCTATCGTCGCGCACACGGGCCACGATGGAACCGATAAGATTGGCGCCGGTGGGATCGGCGCGGTGGGTCTGGTGTTCGACCGCGAATGGGCGGCGCTGATCGCGCGGCGCGAGGAGTACGACTCGGCGAAATTTCTCGAGCTGATCGCGCTAGCCGACGCCGCGGGCGCAGCCCTGGGTGAATTCCTGCTCGAGATCGCGCGGCGCACGGAGTTCGACCTGCTTGCCTATCGCGTCGAGTTGCGCAAGCTCCTCGGCTACACCTCGCCGGGCTACATCTTCCATCCCGTGCCGCTGACTGACGGCCGCGTCGCGATCGCCGCGATTGGCTCGGGCTACGAGGGCAGCGGCGATCTGGCCGTGCGCTCCAAGCGCAACGAGTTGGGGATGGACCGATTGCTCTCGATGCGCGAGGCGATGGAGGTGCGGAGCTTCGAGCTCGATCGCGCGGGCCAGGCCGGCTATTTCGCTGAGTGCGTGTTGGGCGGGATGCACGGCCTCGCGGTGGAGGATCTGATGACGGACCTCGATCTCGCGACCGACTGGGGAGTCGAACTGATCCGCCGTTTCATGCTGGCCGCGCCCGGCGAGATCGAGCGCTTCATGCGAGCATCCTCGCTCGACGATGCACGTTATCGCGCGCAGTTCACCGGCGTCGCTCACGAATGTCTCGCCCTGCTGTGCGCGTCGGCGGAAAATCGCGGGCCGGAGTAAGCGAGTGTCATCGGGATTTTCGATCTACGTCGCCAAGGAGAACCTGAAATTCTCGGCCGCGCATTTTATCGCCTATCCCGGCTTCCGCGAGCCGCTCCACGGACACAACTACCAGGTCGGCGTGCGCGTCGAAGGACGCCTCTTGCCAACTGGTTACGTGCTCGATTTTGGCCTGATCAAGCGGCTCACCAAGGAGATCGTCGATCGGCTCGACGAGCGCACGCTGGTGCCGGCCGAGAGCGACTGTCTACAGATCGAACACCTGGATAACGGGCAATTGAGGATTTGCTATGGCGCGGATGAATTCCGGCTGCCCGCAAGCGACGCCTGTCTTTTGCCGATCGGGCACAGCTCGGCGGAGGAACTCGCGCGCTTCATCTGGAAGGAACTATACGAGGCCCTGAACGCCCAGCAGTCGCTCCAGGGAATAATGTCGATCGAAATCTCGGTGGCCGAGGGGCCCGGCCAAGCGGCGATTTACCGCGCTGAAGTGGACGAAGCGTGAATTCTTGTCGCCTCGCCTTCGGCGAGCTAAAGGTCCCTGATGGGGGTGGTGATTCTCAGAACAGCCTCTGACTATTCGCAGTCGGAGCGCCGGTAGCCTACTGACCAAACTGTGGCGCTTGTTGGTTCGCGTCCCACGTGACACAATCTGGCACTTGTTTCATCGAGCCGCGCAATGTCAGGGGGACCGGCAAGTAGTGATCGCGCCTGAGACCAAGACTGATGCCAGTCCGCGCCCGCCGGCCGAACGCAATCTCATCGGCGAACATATAACGGTAGTCAAACTTCGGGCGCTGGTAGACCGCGTTGCGGCCACCGACGCGACGGTGCTGATCACGGGCGAGAGCGGCACCGGCAAGGAAGTCGTCGCGAGGACGATCCATATTTTGTCGGCACGGCGCGGCCGCGCCTTCGTGCCGGTCAACTGTGCGGCGATTCCGCATGAGTTGCTGGAGTCCGAGATGTTCGGCCATGAGCGCGGCGCCTTTACCGGCGCGTCGGGTCCGCGCCACGGGCTTTTCAGCACGGCCGACGGCGGAACGATCTTCCTCGATGAGATCGGGGAGATGCCGCTGCAGCTTCAGGCCAAGCTGCTGCGCGTGCTGGAGGACGGGATCGTGAGGCCCGTGGGCTCCGACCGCGCGAGCAAGATCGACGCGCGCGTGATCGCGGCGAGCAACTCCGACCTGGTCGCCGGGGTCAAGAAGGGCAGTTTCCGCGAGGACCTCTTCTACCGCTTGCAGGTGGTGCCGATCGCGATTGCGCCGTTGCGCGAGCGCCGCTCCGATATTCCATTGCTGGTCGAGTATTTTCTGTCGCGACTGCAAGCCCGTTTCGCCGGTCGCCACTGGACCGTCACGCAGGCGGCGATGGTCAGTCTGTGGTCGTACGACTGGCCGGGCAACGTGCGCGAGTTGGAGAACATGATCGAGCGGCTGGTGATCATGTCCGAGGGCGACGCTATCGACGCCGATTTGCTGCCGCCCGGCATGGTCGCCATCACGCGGGCTTCCGAGAGTCATGTTCCCACGACGCTGGCCGAGGGCGGCGTCAACCTTAATGCGATCGTGCGCGAGCTTGAGGGTCGCATGATCAACGAGGCCCTGCGCCAGACCGGCGGCAACAAACAGGCAGCGGCGCGCCTGCTGGGCCTCAAGCGCACGACCTTTTCCGCCAAGCTGCGGCGATGCGGCGTGATTGCGCCAGCGGGCTCGGGCTGGAACGACGATTCGTGAGGGATTGATCGGTATGGTCGAGGAATCAGCCAGGTTGCCCCAGATAATGGTGGTCGACGATGACGCGGACACGGTGTCGATCCTCGCGCACCATCTGCAGCGCGAGGGCTTCGCCGCGATCGAGGCCATCTCCGGCGCCGAATGCATCAGGCTCGCGCGCGAAAACCCGGTCGACGTGATTCTGCTCGATCTGATGATGCCCGAGATGGACGGCTTCCAGGTCTGCCGCAAGCTCAAGGAGGATCCGTCGACCGCCGAGATTCCGGTCATCATGATTACCGCGCGCGACGACCTCGACGCGCGCGCCGAGGGAATGCGCCTCGGCGTGAGCGATTTTCTCGCCAAGCCGGTCTTTCGCCGCCAGCTCGCCAACCGCATCCGCGCCCAGCTCGACATGGCTGCGACCGCGCGCGCCAACGAAGCCGCGCTCCATCAACTCCAGGGCGGCAACTCCAAGAAGTAGGCGGGCCGCGCGGCGGCGATCGCACCTTCGCGGGCGGCGGTCTTGCGCCGCAACGGCGGCGCTGATAATCGAAATGCGCTACGTGGCCGGTTTCCGAGGAATTCCGACGTCCGCGTTCGAGTTAGTTCCGCGCGGCCGTTGCTGCAAGCCGGCAGGAGGTAGAGCGAGATGGATACCCACAGCGGCGGCAGCACGCCGCAAAATCAGGTGGTCGCGGCTGCCGCCTATCTGTTGGGCTTTGTGACGGGAATTCTTTTTCTCTATCTCGAGCCGTACGATAGGGACGAGTTCGTGCGCTTCCATGCGCGACAATCGATTGCGTTCTCGATCGCCTGGTTCGTGATCAATCTCGTGCTCGGCGTATTCATCGCCGTGCTTCCCTTCGCGCTGGGCCGGCTGTTGGTCGGGCTTCAGGAGCTGATCAATCTGGGGCTGGCGATCATGTGGATCTTCCTGATGTACAAGGCCTACAGCGGCGAGCGCTATCGTATCCCGGAACTGGCCGACCTCGCCGACAGTTTCAGCAGACCGTAAGCGCGCGCACCCCGCTGTCGTCGTTAACGAGCGGCGCCGGCGCGGTGTCGGTGGCCGCAGTCGCGTCGGTGGCCGCGGTCGCTGCACGCGGGCGGTAGGCGTTCGCCGGATGGCTCTCGGGGAGCCGCGCGCGTCCGCGCCCATAGAGCTTCTCGCGCAGCGTGCCCTCGCGGTACTCGCGCTTGAAAACCCCGCGCCGCTGCATTTCGGGCACCACCAGATCGACGAAATCCGTGAAGCTCTCCGGCGTCACCGCGTAGCACAGATTGAAGCCGTCGATATCGGTCACTTCGATCCAGGACTCGAGCTCGTCGGCTATCTGCTCGGGCGACCCGACCAGGATCGGGCCCATTCCGCCGATGCCGACGAATTCGGCGATCTCGCGCACGGTCCAGGTCCGGTTTGGATCGGCCAGCGTGAAGGCTTCGACCGCCGAGTTGATCGCGTCGTTCTTGAGGTAGCGGATCGGATCGTCGAGCGCATAGCGCGAGAAATCGATCCCGGTCCATCCCGAAAACAGCGTCAGCGCGCCGGCGTGGCTGATATGGCTGCGGTAATCGTCAAACTTGGCCTTCGCTTCGGCCTCGGTGCGTCCGACAATCACAGTCATCAGGGTGAAGATCAGAATTTCCGCCGGATTGCGGCCATAGCGCGCGGCGCGCGCGCGAATGTCCGCGACGCGCGGCGCGACCACCTGCTTTGACGGCCCCAGCAGGAACACACACTCGGCGTGACGCGCGGCGAACTCGCATCCGCGGTTCGAGGCGCCTGCCTGGTAGAGCACTGGCGTGCGTTGCGGCGAGGGCTCGCACAGATGAATCGCATCGACGCGATAGTTCTCGCCCTCATGATGAATCTTGTGAACCTTGTCGGGCCGCGCGAAGACGCGGTTGTGGCGGTCGCGCACCACCGCGTCGTCCTCCCAGCTTCCCTCCCACAGCTTGTAGACGACCTCCATGTATTCGTCGGCGATGTCGTAGCGATGATCGTGCGCATTCTGCGCATCCATCCCCACCCCCTTCGCCGCGCTGTTGAGGTAGCCGGTCACGATGTTCCATCCAATCCGCCCGCGCGTCAGATGGTCCAGCGTCGACATGCGGCGCGCGAAAGGATACGGCGGCTCGAACGAGAGCGTGCACGTCACGCCAAATCCGAGATGCTTGGTGACCTGCGCCATCGGCGGAATCACCAGCACGGGATCATTGAGCGGCACCTGGATGCCCTGGCTAATCGCAGTATCGACGTTGCCGCCATAGACGTCGTAGACCCCGAGCACGTCGGCGATGAACAGGCCGTCGAAGCAGCCGCGCTCAAGAATCTGCGCGAGCTCGGTCCAGTACTCCAGGCCGGTGTAATCGACCGCGTGGTCGCGCGGATGCGTCCACAGGCCCGCGGACTGATGCACGACGCAGTTCATGTCGAACGCGTTGAGACGAATTTCTTTGGTCACGGTCCGCTCCCTTGGCGCGTTGGCCTCAGCGATGCCGGTGGCGTTCAGTGATGGGCGAGAAAATCAGAGGCCCCAGACTGAAACATGACTTAGGAGAGTAGTTGAGTCAATTAATTAGATGAGTAACCGAGTCGTCTATTTCGGAAAGACCCTCTTGTGCTAAAATTTCGCAAGAGGATCTGAATGAAATTTGGCGTCGGGGTCGACTATTCGCTCAAGGCATTGCTGATGCTGGCGGACCGCTATCCGAGCTCGCAGCCGTTGCGCGTGGAGGAGATAGCCGCCGTGCAGGGGGTGCCCGAGAATTACTTGCGCCGGCTGCTGATCGAGCTCAAGCGGGGCGGGCTGGTGCTTAGCCAGAAGGGGCCGAATGGCGGATACATGCTGGCGCGTCCACCCGCGCGGATTACGATGGCTGACGTGGTCGAGATAATCGAGGGCGATTATATGCCGGTCGAGTGCCTGGAGGACGCCGCGAATTCGTTTTGTCCGCGCGACGGTGGATGCCCGATGCGCGACGTCTGGCGCGAGGTGCGCGACAGCGTGGTGGGTATCCTGCGCAGTGCGACCCTGCAATCGCTCGCCGAGCGCCGTAAGTCCGCGGTGATGTATCAAATCTGATTTTTTAATTTGATTAAGCTCGGCCGTACACTGGAATGACCGCGCCGGAGGTTACGCTACAATCCTCCGAGCACAGATACGCGATCGTCCGCGCGATGTCGTCGGGTTTGACCCAGTTCTCGTGCTTCGCCTTGGGCATCGCCTTGCGATTCGCTTCGGTATCGATGGTGCTCGGGGCGATCGCGTTGACCAGGATATTGTCGCCGAGCACCTCTTCTGCGAGCGACGCGGTGAAGGTCCTTATCGCGCCCTTGGCCACCGCGTAGGCCGCGTAGTCGCCGGCGCCGGTAAGTCCGCTGCGCGAACTGACTGAGACGATACGGCCGTAGCCATTGCGCTTCATCGCCGGCACCGCCGCGCGGCAGCACAGAAACGTCGGCTTGAGATTGAGGTCGAACATCGATTGCCATTCGGCGAGCGTGGTCTCGGCGATCGGTTTGCCGCCCCAGAATCCGCCGACCAGGTTGACCAGAATGTCGAGCTTGCCGAAGCCATGCAGCACTTCGTCGACCAGCTTCGAGATTTGTTCCTCGACCCCGACGTCGCACTTACGCATCAGGATCTGCGAGGACGGAAAGCGGTTGCCGAGGCGCTGCTGCAATAGCGGCACTTCGGCGTCTACGATGTAAGGCACGGCGACTTTCGCGCCCGCAATCAGGAAATACTCAACTGCGGCGCGGCCAAGCGCGCCCGATCCGCCGGTTATGATCGCAACGCGGCCCTCAAGCAGTTCCATCGATGAGACCCCCGCCGCCATACCCCATACTCAGTACGTGGGTATGGGCTCGAACGCGCCCGCGGCGGCCACTGCCGCGGGCGCGGACCGCGTCTACTTCAAATTCGAGTTGGCGAAATCCCAGTTGACCAAGTTCCACCACGCCTCGACATACTTCGCACGCGCATTGCGATAGTCAATATAGTACGCGTGCTCCCATACGTCGCAGGTCAGGATCGGCTTGATATTGTGGGCGACGGGAGAATCGGCGTCGTGGGTCGCGATGACGTCGAGCGCGCCGTCGGATTTCTGCACCAGCCAGGCCCATCCGCTGCCGAAATGAGTGGTGGCAGCGTCGGAGAACTTTTTCTTGAAAGCGGCGAAATCGCCGAAGGCCTTCTTGATTCCGTCGGCCACTTTGCCGGCCGGCTCACCGCCGCCCTTCGGCTTCATCGAGGTCCAGTAAAAGCTGTGGTTGAAATGCTGGGCCGCGTTGTTAAACAGTCCGCCGGGGCCGGCCTCCTTGATAATCTGCTCCAGCGGCGCGTTCTCGAACTTGCCGCCCTTGATCAGGTTATTGAGATTGGTGACGTAGGTGGCGTGATGCTTGCCGTGATGAAACTCCAGGGTCTCGGCCGAGATATTAGGCGCCAGAGCGTCCATCGCGTAGGGAAGCTTGGGGAGTTCAAAAGCCATGATCGAAGTACCTTCCTTTTGGAGAATTTGCTTTCTGGAACCGCCGGCAAAAAACCGGATCGGCCTTGGCGAACGGCGTAAACAAAATCCGCAGGCGCGTACGGAGCTGCAACAATAATTAACCTAACTCGCCCGTCGCGCGGCTTGCAAGTTTCGCGACAGAGCCGCCGCCGACCACGGCCCTAAGTCGTGCCGCGGGGAACCTAGTTAGAAGTCGCGGCGCTAAAAGTCTCTCCGCACCAAAAGTCTCTGCGCGCTAAAAGTCCCTGCGATTGTTGAGCGCGCTCGAGAGCGTGGCAGCGTCGCTATACTCCAGGTCCCCGCCGGCCGGAAGCCCGCGTGCGAGCCGCGTGGTCTTGACTCCCAACGGCTTCAGTAGCCGCGCCAGGTAGAGCGCGGTCGCCTCGCCCTCGACGGTGGCATTGGTCGCGATTATGACCTCGCGAACCGCAACTTCACCCTCTAGCCGCATCAGCAGCTCCTTCAGCTTGAGGTCGTCGGGACCGATACCGTCGAGCGGCGCGATCGCGCCGTGCAGCACGTGGTAGAGGCCGCCGAAAGTGCGCGCCCGCTCGATCGCCATCAGGTCGGCAGGCCCCTCGACCACGCAAATCACCTCGTGCTCGCGCTCGGGATCCTCGCAGATGCGGCAGCGCGGAGCGTCGGCGAGCGCGAAGCATTGCGAGCAAAGCCCGACGCGCTCCTTCATCTCGAGCAGCGCCTCGGCCAGTGCGATAACTTCGTCGCGGGGACGGTTGAGGAGATTGAACGCGAGGCGCGAGGCGGTCTTTTCTCCGACTCCGGGCAGCCGTGAAAGCTCGCGCACCAGCCGCATCATCGCGGGCGGCAAGCCGTCGGCGCGCTTGAGATTGTTCTCGGCCATCCTTTTAGAAGTCTGTCGAACTCAGGCGAAGCCTCTCGAAGTCTGCCGAAATCTCCCCGATGTCTCCGCGAAATCTCGCCGATCGTCCGCCGATGCGCGCGCGGGCTCCGGCTCGCGCTATCCGCGACCGCCGCCGAAGATGCCGGGCAGGTTCATCCCGGCCATCGGCCCCAGCTTGGTCATCTCTTCGGCCATCAGCTCCTGCGCGCGGCGCAATCCGTCGTTGACCGCGACCACGATCAAATCTTCCATCATCGCCTTGTCATCGGCGGCGGCGATCGACGGATCGATTTCGATCTTGCGCAGGCGCATCCCGCCGTCCACCACCACTCGCACCATCCCGCCGCCGGACTGCGCATCGACCGTTTTCTCGGCCGCGTCGATCTGTATTTGCTTGAGTTTCTGCTGCAGGTCCTGTGCCTGCCGGAGCATCGCGGAAAAGTCGAATTCGTCGGACACGATGTTACTCCTGTGCGGGGCGCCGCATCGCCAGCGGCGCGGGATCATTGCTCGCTGACACGCTGAGCGGAGCAGGCGCTTCAGCCGGGGGCGCCGATGGGACGGCGGGCCGCTCCCGGACTTCTCGTACTTCGCGTACCTCGACCAGGCGTCCTTGAAGCTCCTCGAAAATGCAGCGCACGACAGGGTCCGCGTATAGGGCCTGGCGGTCCGCGGCCAGGTTGCGTGGCTGCGACAGCGGCGGCGGAGAAGCCGCCGCCACTGCCGCAGCCGCGGGAGCTGGCATGGCAGGCCGTTCGTCCGCCGAGGATGGCGCGACGCGAAGCGTCGCGCCATCCTCGGCGCGGTCGGCCGCGTCCGCGGTGTCCCCGACGGAAGACGCGCTGGCGGGCGCAGCCTCGGGCGGCGCCGAGACGGCGCCGCCCGAGGCTGCGCCCGCCGCACCGTTGAGCGACACTTCAACTCGCAGCTTGCGTCCGTACAGCTCGCTCGCCAGCTCGCCAATCGACGCCCGGTTGTCGTTGAGGTAGCGGATGTAGATGTCGTTGCGCGGAATGACTCGCAGCAAATCGCCGTCGAGCGATAACGAGGCGCCCTGCTCCATGAAGCCAGCGAGCGCCGCGCGGCGCGCGCGGATGTGATCGCGCAGCTCGGGCAAGTCGGGCAAGCTGGGCAAATCGGATGCGGCAGAACCAGCCGGCGCCGTCGCGGCTCGCGCCGCCGGGAGCGGCACGAGCCGCGACGGCGCGGACATCGCGGACGCAGGCGCCGGCGGCATCGCCGCCGGGCCAGCCGGGGGCGAGGTCAAGGCCGGCGCACCGGCGGCGCGCAGCGGCGCGTCAGCCTTGACCTCGCCCTCGACCCGCAGGCGCCGTGCGCCTGCGGACGGAGCGGGTTCCGGGTCGGGGACGCGCGCGGGAGCGCGCGTCCCCGACCCGGAACCGCCGGAGGCGGCGCTGGGCGGGGCGGGCGGTGCACCGCCCGCCCCGCCCAGCGCGCGCAGTAGCTCGTCAGCGTCCATTACGGGCGCCAGCGTCGCCATCCGCACCACGATCATCTCCAGCAGCAGGTCGGGATAGGGCGAGCGGATGATCTGCTCTTGCGCGTCGGCCATCAGCTTGAACAGGCGCATCAGGTCGCGCGCGCTCGGACGCTCGGCGATACGCCGCAGCTCGGACGCTTCGTGATCGGGCAGGTCGGCGAGCGGATTGAGATCGTCGCCCGCAGGCAGCTTGGCGACCGCGAGGTTGCGCAGCGTTTCGAGCAGGTCGCGGCCGAGCGATTCAAGATTGGCGCCGCGGCGATGCTGTTCGCGGACGGCGCCGAGTGCCGCCGCCGCGTCGTGATTGAGGATCGCTTCGGCCAGCTTGAACACCGCGCCGCGTCCGGCGACGCCGAGCGAGGCTGCGATATCACTCTCGGTTACGTTGCGGCCGAGCGCCGCGATCGCGGTTTCGAGCATCCGTTCGGCGTCGCGCATGCTGCCGCCGGCCTCGCGCGCGAGCAGGCGGAGCGCCGCCTCTTCCACCTCAATCTCCTCGCGCGTAGCCAGTTCCTTCAGGCGCGCAAGCGTGGTGTTAAGCGGGATACGCCGGAAGTCGTAGCGCTGCAGGCGCGACAGGATCGTCTCGGGCATCTTCTGCGGCTCGGTGGTCGCCAGGATGAACTTGACGTGGGCGGGCGGCTCCTCGAGCGTTTTCAGCAGCGCGTTGAAGGCCTGGTCGGTAAGCTGATGGGCTTCGTCGATGATGTAGATTTTGAAGCGGTCGCGCGCCGGCCGGTAGCTAAGGTTTTCGATAATCGCGCGCGCGTCGTCGATCTTGCGGTAGGTGGCGCCATCGATTTCGACCACGTCGAGCGCGCGTCCCTCGCGAATTTCGATACAGGCCGCGCATTCGCCGCAAGGCTCGGGGGTCGGCCCTTTTTCGCAGTTAAGGCAGCGGGCCAGGATGCGCGCGGCGGTAGTTTTGCCGACGCCACGGATGCCGGTGAAGAGGAAGGCGTGCGCGATACGGCCGCTTTGCAGTGCCTGACCGAGCGTGCGGGTGACGTGCTCCTGGCCCACCAGTTCGGCGAAGCGCTCGGGGCGCCATTTACGCGCCAGCACCAAGTGCGATGACGGATCGAGGGCCATCAGCGATAAACAGTCATCGTAGCTATTACGCAGCGATTACGGAAAAACGGCATGCTGCCCGTCGAGTGATAGCTAGGCTCCCCTGCGGCACAGGGTGGCAACCGGTGCCGTTGCTTCCTTCCGGACCTGGCGGGGTTCGCGGTCTTCCCTTGCGCAGGACCCAGCTATCATCGGCGGGCAGCCCCTTCACGGCCAGCCGCTGAGTCTCTAATTAAATTCCCATCGGCGCAAGCATGCAACCGCCCCGATCAGGTGCTGTCCACTTCACGCGGCGACGGATTCCGTCGGCGCGCCGGCGCGACGCGCCAGAGCGAGCTTCGTCCACACGCGTGCCGAGTCGGTAAGAATCACCATCACGACCGCGATAAAGATGCAGGTCATCGCGGTGTCGATGCGATCGTTCCATATCAGCCGCTCCAGCGTCGCGGCGCGCGCGGCGGTTGTCGCGGGGAGCGCCTGCTCGGCTGCGAGTTGCGACGCGTGCGCGAGGAAGCCGACGTTGGGCGCCGCGCTGAAAATCTTTTCCATCCCAGCCGTCATCGTGACCGCGACCAGCCAGCAAAGCGGAGTGAGCGTGACCCAGGCATAGCGTCCCTTGCCCTGCCGGACCATCGCGGAGGTCGCGACGCACAGCGCGATCGTCGCCAGCATCTGGTTGGCGATCCCGAACAGCGGCCATAGCGAATTTATCCCGCCGAGCGGATCGATCGTGCCGAAATACAGAAAATAGCCCCAGGCCGCGACGATCAGCGCCGAGGTTGCGACGATATTAGGATACGAGCCGGTGTCGCCGAGCGTGGGATGAAGCTGGCCGAGCAGGTCCTGGAACATGAAACGCGCGACTCGGGTGCCGGCGTCGAGCGTGCTCAGGATGAACAGCGCCTCGAACATGATCGCGAAGTGGTACCAGAGCGCAATCACCGCACCGCCGCCGAGCGAGTGCGCGAAAATATGTGCCATCCCGACCGCGAGCGAGGGCGCGCCGCCGGTGCGCGCGTAAAGCGTCTGCTCGCCGATCGAAGCGGCCAGCGCGCGCATCTCCTGGTCGGTGACGGCGAAACCCCACGCGGAAATCTTCTCGCACGCCGCCACGCCCGTACCCACCACGCCGGCCGGCGCGTTGACCGCGAAGTAGATGCCGGGCTTGATGATGATCGCCGCGATCATCGCCATCACGGCGACGAACGACTCCATCAGCATGCATCCGTAACCGACCATCCGCGCGTCGCCCTCGCGCTCGAGCATCTTGGGCGTGGTGCCCGAGGCGATTAGCGAGTGGAAGCCCGAGATCGCGCCGCACGCGACCGTGATGAAGGCGAACGGGAAGACCTTGCCGCCGAAGACCGGCCCGCTGCCGTCGGTGAATCGCGTCAGCGCCGGCATCAAGGTCGGCGGATGCATCGCAACGATCCCGGCGGCGAGCGCGACGATCGTGCCGATCTTTATGAAGGCCGAGAGGTAGTCGCGCGGAGCGAGCAATAGCCAGATCGGCAGCACCGAGGCCATGAAACCGTAGCCGATGATCCACGCGGCCAGGTGCGGCGCGTCCATCGCAAAGTAATGGCCCCAGCTAAACGCCTCGACGTAGCGTCCGCCGAGCACCGCCGCAAGGATCAGCGTGACGCCGAGCACCGAGGCCTCGACGATCCGTCCCGGGCGCAGATAGGTCATGTACACCCCGACCAGCATCGCGATCGGTACTGTCGCGGCGACGGTCGAGGTCGCCCACGTGCTCTGCTTCATCGCGTTGATCACCACCAGGCCGAGTACCGCGATCAGGATGATCATGATGAGCAGCACGCCGCCGAGCGCCACCAGTCCGCCGACTGGGCCGATCTCGTCGCGGGCCATTTTGCCCAGCGAGCGGCCGTCGCGCTTGAGCGAGTAGCCTAGGATCACGAAATCCTGCACGCATCCGCCGAGCACCGCGCCGATCACGATCCACAGCGTCGAGGGCAGGTAGCCGAATTGCGCGGCCAGCACCGGGCCGACCAGGGGACCGGGGCCGGCGATGGCGGCGAAGTGATGGCCGAAGGTGATCCATCGCGGCGTCGGCACGTAGTCGCGTCCGTTGTTAAGGCGCACGGCGGGGGTTGGATGCGCGTCGTCGAGTTCAAGCACGCGGCGCGCGATGAAGCCCGAATAAAAACGATAACCGACGGCGTAGATACAGACTGCGGCGATCACGAACCATAGCGCGCTCGGACGATCCTCGCCGCGGGCGAGCGCGATGTAAGCGAGGCCGCCCGCGCCGAGCGCGGCAACCGCTATCCAGGTCAGGATTCGTGCTGCTTTCAAGACTCCCCGATGCCTGCCTTCGCTGTGGAACTACCGCATGTCCAAGGCGCCGGCCGCCGCCGGCGCGCCGGGGACCCAATCAAACGCACGCAACTATTGGCTGATGCTTTAGGGGAGACCGGGCGCTCTTTGCAAGCGCCCCACGCCGCCCGGCGGAGGGAAAACTGTAGCGTCAGGAGGGCTTGATCGGGTTCGCTTCGACTGGCGGCTTGGACTCGGCGGTCTTCTGCGCCTGCGGATTCGGGGTTTCGGGATCGTTCATCGCCTTCTTGAAGTCCTTGATCGCTTTGCCCATAGCGCCGCCCACGTCGCCGAGCTTACTCGGGCCGAAAATGATCAGGATGATCACCAGCAGAACCAACAAGTGCGAGGGTGCAAAAATATCCATGGTCATCTCCGCACGGCGGGATCTCGACCGTGCTCTTGAAAGTCTATCGCGTGCCGATGCCGATTGCTACCAGCGCTTTGAGCGCCACGCAAGCCCCCAATGGCACCAGTCTTTAGACTATTACCGTGCCAAGATTATTCCCGTCCGACCGGCGCGCCGCGCGGAGCCGCCGGTTGCGCCGCGCCTTCGCCCACGCCCACGTTCTCCAGCCGGTAGCGCTGGACCTTGCGGTAGAGCGTCGAGAGGTGGATGCCCAAGGCCTCGGCGGCGCGGACCTTGTCGCCCTGAACGCGGACCAGCACTTGCCGGATATGCTCGCGCTCGAGCTCCTCCAGCGTCATTCCCGAACCTTCGCTCGAGGCCGGCGGTGTGACCGACTTGTCGGAGAGCTTGTCTGGCAGGTCGTGAGCGTGAAGGACGTCGGTCTCGGCCAGGATGGCCGCGCGCTCGACGCTGTTTTCCAGCTCGCGCACGTTGCCCGGCCACGCGTAACCGACCATCACGCGCATCGCACCCTTGGAAAAGCGCATCGTGGACCGCCCGAGCTGCTTTTCATACTTGCGCAGGAAATGATTGGCGAGCAGCGGGATGTCGTCGCGACGCTCGCGCAGCGCGGGCAGCGCGATAGTGATGACGTTGATACGGTAGAGCAATTCCTCGCGGAAGCGGCCCTCCTTGACCTCGCGCTCGAGGTTGCGATTGGTCGCGCAAATCACCCGCACGTCGAAGCTCACAGGATCGTTGGAACCGAGCGGGTAACATTCGCGCTCCTGAAAGGCGCGCAGCAGCTTGACCTGCAGCGCGAGCGGCATCTCGCCGATTTCGTCGAACAGCATCGTGCCCTTGTCGGCCGCCTTCAGCAGGCCCAGCTTGTCCTGCGAGGCGCCGGTGAAGGCGCCGCGCTTGTAGCCGAAGAGCTCGCTCTCGAGCAGGTTCTCGGGCAGGGCGCCGCAGTTGATCGGCAGGAAGCGCGCGTGGGCGCGCTCGGAAGTGAAATGGATCGCGCGCGCCACCAGCTCCTTGCCGGTGCCCGACTCGCCGGTAATGAGCACGCTGGAGTCGGTGCGCGCGACCTTCTCCATGATGCGGAAGACCTGCTCGATGGCGTCGCTTTTGCCGATGATGTTCTCGAAGCGGTATTTTTCGCGCAGCTCGCGGCGCAGAAAGCGGTTTTCCTGGAACAGCGCCTTTTGCGCCAGCGCGTTGCGCACCACGGCCTTGAGATGATCGTTGGCGAACGGTTTGGTGATGTAGTCGTAGGCGCCCTCGTGCAGCGCGTGCACCGCCGATTCCACGCTCGGATAGGCAGTCACGATGATGCCCATCACCTCGGAATCGAGCCCGCGCACGCGGCTCAAAAGATCAAGGCCGCTGCCACCGCCGCCCAGGTTGACGTCGATTATCGCAAGGTCGATTTTTTCGCGCTCGAAAATTCCCAGCGCGACCTCGGCCGCGTGCGCCTCGAAGACCGTGTAGCCCTCGCTGCGCAGGAGCTGCGCGATTATCGAGCGCATCAGGTCCTCGTCCTCCACCACCAGCACGTGATACGGACCGCGCTGCGGCGCGGGCGCCGTGCGCTCGCGGCCGGCGGGAGTCTCGGGAATTAGCGGCTCGATTTCGTTCATGACGCCGGCGCGTCGGCCGCAGCCGCCTCTACTTCGTAGGTGGGAAGACAGATCGTCACCGCGGTGCCCTTGCCGACCTCGCTGTCGATGCGGATGGTGCCGAAGTTGGCCAGGATGATGCGCTGGCAGAGCGAAAGTCCGAGTCCCACGCCCGCACCGGCCGGCTTGGTGGTGAAAAACGGATCGAAGACGCGGCTTAGATGCTCGGGCGGAATTCCGATGCCGTTGTCGATCACGCGCATCAGGACCTTCTTGACTTGGCCGCTGTTGTCGCGCTTGGCGATGTTCTCGGTCACGACGCGGATGATGCCGCCGCGATGCTGGCTCGCATCGGCGGCATTGAAGATCAGGTTGATCAGCACCTGCTGGATCTCGTTGCTGTCGGCGAATGCGAGCTTGAGGTCGCCGGCCAGTTGCGGCTCGAACGTGATTCCCTGGAAGCGACTGTTATAGGCAACCAGGCGCAGCGTCTCGCGCACCTGGTCGTTGAGATCAAAGCGGATGCGTTGCGACGGCGAGGGCCGGGCGAAGTTAACCAGGTCCTTGAGCGTGGTTGAGATGCGCGTTATCTGCGCGAGTATCGTGTGCAGCGAGGTGCGCCGCGCGATGTCGGTCTCTTCCGGCAACAGCGACTGCACCAGCGAGGAGATCGAGCCGAGCGGGTTATTGACCTCGTGCGCGACGCCGGCGGCGAAGGTGCCTGCCGCGGCCAGCCGCTCAGTGCGGAGCAGCTCGTCGAGCATCTCGCGCCGCTGGGTCACGTCATGCAGGATCATGTGCACGAATCGCACCTTGCCGAACGAGATCAGCGCCGAGTTGACGTCGAAGTACCGTCCGGCCTCCGGCCAATCGCGGATCTGGTCAGAGCCGTCGCGCACCACCTTCTCCACGTGACTCAGGATGTGCGGGATGTCCTCGGGCGGACCAAGCTCGGTCAACTTGCGGCCCACCAGCGGTTTGTCGTCGTGGTCCTTAACGATCCGGTACATCGCGTCAGCTGCGGCGTTGGCGCCCCGCACGATCCAGGTGTACGGCTCGATCTCGTACATCGGGTCAGGCGCGTGGTCGATGGTCGTGCGGTACTTCTCCTCCGAGGCGCGCAGTTCATGTTCGCGCGACTCGATATAGAACTGCGAAACCATCAGGCGCCGCTCGTCGAGTGCGGCCACCACGCAATCGCGCACCCGCTCCATCTGCGGGCCCTTGAGCGCGGTCCGCACCCGTTTGAGGATGATTTGCTTGAGCGCGATGTGCAGGACGTTGAACTCCGACGGCCTCACCCGCGACAGCATTCCCTCCTGGCAATGTCGGCGCAGGTGGACGTAGGTGGCCAGGTCGTCGCGGTCGCGCAAGTTCTGTATGAACCGGATCAGAGCGTTGGCGCAGTTGCGCGATATATTCTTGTTGTGTGGAACGTAGCTCTCGTCGAACATTCCGCGGATGGCGGCCGTCCATTCCTGCACGATCGGTTCGAAGTCGCGATCGATTATGTCGGCGGCAATGCGGCGCGAGCGCTGGCTTTCCGATCCCCGGCGATAGTCGCTGCCAAACAGTGCTGAAAGCGCCTTCTCGATAGTGCGGAGCTGGGCACGGACCGCTGCCAGTTCTTCGGGCGTCGCCTGTATCATGACGTCGGAAGGGGATCGCAGACTCGTCCCGGCCGTCCGCGCAGCCGCTCCGTCGGCTTGATGAGACGTGGGCTTCTTATGCGGTGCACCACTCGCGCTCTTGTGAGAGGCAGTCTTGCTTTTCCGAGAGGCAGTCTTGCTTTTCCGAGAGGCAGTCTTGCTTTTCCGAGAGGCAGTCTTGCCTTTCTGCAAAGCGAGACTGCTTTTATTGGCGGCAGTCCAGCCTTTATCAGGAGCAGTCCCGCGTTTGTCGGGTACCGTGCTCCGAGACGAGCGGCCGTTGGTATGCTGTTCCACGCTAATTACCTGATCGACTTATAACATCGCAAAAATCTGCCTTCTAGGAGCAGAGCAGGTGTTTTGCAACCCGCGAAAGCTTCCGGGCTGCGATCCGCAGAGTCGCAAAAGGGTTAGCCGACATCCCATTACGTTGACCTTTGACACCCCGAATAGCGCTAAAAGCCAAGGCACTGCTGGGCTTTTTTGAGTGGCACAGCTTTGGCTCTATATGCAAATCGTGCTACCCGACGCGTGCCTTCGGCCCTCTATCCTAGCGCAAGGGAAATTTTTCTCCCGCGCGGGCCTGAAATTCTTTCTAAAAGCGATGCGGCTTACCGACGTCCAACCCGCACTGGACCTCAGCCAGCGGCTCCTGCTCAGGCATCGTCTCCAGAGTTTGCAGGAAACGCATACCACCGCCCTGGTGCTGAGCGAGGCACAGGCGGAGTCCGTCCTTGACCTCGCCACCTACACAGGTCTGCAGGCGTTGGTCGAAATCGCGCTTAAGCCCGACGACCTGCTCGCACCCGCCCGCGCGCGTGAAGCCACCGCCCGTGTCGTTCATACCGTCAATACCTGGCGTAACCATCCCTCGCTCATAGGATATCTCATCGATTGCCCGATCGCTGCCGAGCAGTTGAGGATGCTCGGCGTCGAGCGTCTGCGGCGCGCGTTCGACCGGATCATCCGCGAGATTCATGCGCGCGACGGCCGCGCGTTGGTTGCGCTGAAGCATCGCCCGTCCACGATTGCGCTCGCGACGGGAGCCGAAAATTTCCTCTACGCCGAGGTCGGCGGCTTCAGTCCGGCGGAACTCGCGCCCTTCGTGATCGCGTTGCACAACCTCGCGATGGCGCGGCCGGTGGTGATCGAATTCCCTCAAGCGGTGGCAGGCCAGGGCCCCGAGCAGGACGAACTGGTGGCGACGGCTTTCGGCGTCGGCGCGGCCGGCGTCGTTGCGCCTCCGGTCGCGCGCCCGGCCGCCGCGGATTGGCTTGCGATGCGGCAAATACGGTCAGACGAGGCGAGCCCGTTCGTTTCACTTAACGGAACTTGTCCGCCGCGGCCCTCGCGCACGCCGATGGTGTCGGTGGTGATCTGCGCTTACAACGCCGAGCGCACGATGCAGCCGTGCCTGGAGTCGCTCCGCCGGCTCAAGTACCCCAACTACGAAATCGTAATCGTCGACGACGGCTCGCGTGATCGCACCGCCGAAATCGCGATGGAATTTCCCGAGTTCCGCCTTATCCGCCAGCCCAACAAGGGCTTGAGCGTGGCGCGTAACGTCGGATTGCACGCGGCGCGCGGCGAGATTATCGCCTACACCGACTCGGACTGCGTGGTCGACCCCGATTGGCTGACCCTGATGGTGCGTGCGATGGTGGACGGCGGCTTCGACGGCTGCGGCGGTCCCAACTATGCGCCGCACGAGGAAGGCCGGGTCGAGGGATGCGTCGCGGCCGCGCCGGGCGCGCCCTGTCATGTGCTGGTCGCCGACGATCGCGCCGAGCATCTGGCCGGATGCAACATGGTTTTCACCAAGGCCGCGCTAGTGGCGGTCGGCGGCTTCGACGCTCAGTTCACTTCGGCCGGTGACGACGTTGACATCTGCTGGCGCATGCTCGATGCGGGGTTCACGCTCGGCTATTGCCCGGCGGCCTTCGTCTGGCATTTCCGCCGCAACACGGTAAAGGCCTACTACGGCCAGCAACGCGGATACGGCCGTGCCGAGGCGGCGCTTTATCTGAAATATCCCGAACGCTTCAACGCACTTGGCCAGATCAAATGGCGCGGCACCATTCCGGGCCTCGCGGCGACCGTGCCCGGCGCGCTGCGCCGCCGTATCGGATGGACGGGGCCGGATGGCGCCGCGCAGACGGTGCATGACGAGGTTCCGGGCATCCTGAGCTTTCTGCCGCAGACCCTGGAATGGAACCTGGTGTTCGCGGCCACGGCGGTCTTTAGCTGGTGCGCCGGATTTACGATACTGCCGGCGCTTGCAATGCTCTCGCTGGGCTTGATATGGGCACTGCATTACGCCTGGCAGGCGCCGCTTGAGAAATGTCATGACTCGCTCGGTTCGCGCCTGTTCGTCGCATTCCTGGCCTGGAGTGGACCGATGGTTCGTACGTGGACCCGATGGAAGACGCGGATGCGTACGGTCAGCGTCGGCGACGAAGTGCGGCCGCGCCAGCTTCCCGTGCTGCGATTGTTCGGCCGCAGCCTCCATCTCTCCTACTGGAACGAGGCATGGACGACGCGCGAGAGTCTGCTCGAGCGGCTGGCGCGGCGCTTCTCGCGCGCCGGTCTCGCGGTGACGCAGGATCCCGGATGGAATGACTACGATCTCGAAGTTCGTCCCGATCCCTGGACGCGTCTGCATTTCAAAACCGCCGACGAGGAGCACGAGGGAGCGCGGCTTAAAAACCATGTGGCCGTGCGTGTCCGGCTGAGCCGGCTTACTCTGATGGGTCTCGCGATCCTTGCGGGCGCGACCGCGCTGTGCGCGGCGATGGGCCTCTCGGTGATGGCGGCAGTGCTAACCGCGCTCACTATGGCGAGCATGATGTGCGCGGTGAGCCAGGCGGTCGAATCGGGACGGCTCGCGTACCAGGCCGTCGAACTGTGCGCGCACGAACTCAACCTGATTCCGCTCGGCAAGCCGACCGCGGCGGCGCGGCGCGCAGCGGCCGCGGCGGAGCCCAATGCGGCGGCGGCGGCCGAGCCGATCGCGTCGTCGGCCAAGTTGTTCGCTGAGAACCGGTCCGCAGTGGAATAGCGAGGGAAAAACTTCCATCCGGCGAGCGGCCACGCAGGTTTCCAGGGGGGCCAGACTTGTGGTGGAAGCGGGGAGTGTGGATAGCGGGGCGGGCGGTGCGATGCGCCGTCCGCCCCGCGGTTTTTAGTTTTCGATCACTTCGCGCAGAAGCATCGCCATCTACGCCCCCAACTGGTCGAGCAGCGATTTCGCGTCCTTCAAGTCGGCGGTGTCGAAGCCTTCGGTGAACCAGCCGTAGATTTCGGCGAGCATCGCGCGCGCCTCGTCGCGCCGGCCGCGAGCGTGAAGCAAACGGGCAAGACTCGTCGATGCGCGCAACTCTAACGATTTCGCATGCTGGTTCCGAGCTATCCGAATAGCGGCACGGAAGTTTCGCTCCGCTTCCAAGTCGCCGTCAGCGCCGCGCGCGCGCAGCAATTCCCCCTTGAGCTGATACAACCGCGCCTCGTTATTACGCTCACCGATTTCCTCCACCATACTAAGCGCCTCGCTTAACACCGGCATCGCCTCTTCCGTCTTGCCCCTTTTCAGATAGGCCGCGAGTAATACGGCAAGATGCCCGGTCCCATTCCCGCGCGCGCCTGTAGCTCGCCAATCGGCGATCCCCTTACGTATCTGGGCGATTCCTTCTTTTCCCGCGCCGAGCGCTGTCAGTGCCCAGCCGCTTATCACTAGGCCCATGGACAGAAAAGACGAGAACCCCTTCTCTCTAGCGAGCGCTATCAAAGCCTCCGCCGATTCTAGAGCTGGCTGCGTGTCACCACACCACATGTAAATGAGGCCTGCGAACGCCAAGGCATTCGCGAGACTAACAGGATGAGCTACCTCACTCTCTAGGCGCAGCGCCTCGCGGCTGGTTTTGAGAGCGCGTTCCGGATAGCCCAATTCCCATAAAATACAGGCGGCCAAACTGCGGGACGCGACCCCGGCGTCTAGACCATAGACGAAGGCATGAGAACCATGTTGACGCGGATCATAAAGCGCGATGGCTCGTTCACAATGCTCGAGGGCGAGAGCAAACTCGCCAAGCAGATGGAGGGGTACCGCCACAGCATAGTGGCCCTCCAAGGTGAGTGCCGCGGCACCGCTGCTCTGAGCGAGCTGCAAGAGCTGTTCGCCCGCTTCCCGGGCTTCCTGTAAATTCCCTTTCGCCACGTGGAAGAAACGCAGTCCAACTAGCACAGGGAAGAGCTGCGCGCTTTCACCCAGCTGCCGACACAGTTCACGCGCACGGGTATAGGCTTTGCCCACTTCGGGGGAACCGAAGCCCTTAGTAGCGAGCAGCGAGATACCTAGCGTCGTTTGCAGCGGTAGCTCCTGCTGAGCGCGCCCGAGTGTGTCCGGTAGCGTCGCAAGCAACCCCAGCCCCTTGGTGAGATGCCCGATTGCCTCTACATGAGCGGTGCGCCGGCTCATTGTCTCACCGGCACGTAACCAGTGGGGCACGGCCTCCGCGGCGAGCCCAGCTTCAGTGTAGTGATGGGCCAAAATCTCCGGTCGCGCTTCAGCTATGTCAGGGAACTGCTGACTAACGACATTCGCGACATGTCGATGGAGCTCGCGCCGACGCGTCTTGAGCAACGCTTCGTAGGCCGCATCCCGGATCAGCGCGTGCTTGAACTGGTAAGTAGCGTCCGGAGCGATCCCGCGGACATGGAGCATTTCCGCGTCGGCCAGCTTGCGCAGCGCGCGCTGCAGATCTTCTTCGGCTACGGGATGGACCGCGTGGAGCAGCTCGTAGGAAAATTCCCCGCCAATCACGGCGCCGACCTGCGCCACCTCCTTGGCCGCTCCCAGCCGATCCAAACGCGCCATCAACGAGTCATGCAGAGTTACCGGAATCTCGCTCCCGGTGAGCTTCGCGTCGGCACTCTCAAGCACTGCGCGCGTCAGTTCCTCGACAAAAAGCGGCACTCCGCCGGTGCGCTCGACCACCGCCGCGATGGTCTCGTCCGTCAATGTCCCGTGCAAAGCCTTGTGTGCCGCTACTTCCTCTACCATCGTGCGCACGTTGCGCGAACTCAGCCGGTTGAGTGTGATTTGCGTATGATGTGCGCGCAGCGGCCATGGCACACGAAATTCGGGACGCGCCGTGTACAGCAGCAACAGCCGCGCCCTCGCCCCCTGCTCGACCAGCAGTTGGAGCAGCTCCAGCGTCGACGGGTCAGCCCAATGCAAGTCTTCGATCTCTATTACAACTGGATGCATGCGAGCGGCGCCCAGCACCCACTCGACCAAGGTAGCCAGTAAGCGGCGGCGCTGCTGCTCAGGCGAAAGCGGCGACGGCAAATACTTGGACGGTAGTGGCAGATTCAAAAGGGGTGCAATCAGCGGGATCGCCTGGGCCGGCTCAAGCCCTGCCATCACCAGCCCGGACTGCAGTTGCGCGAATTGGTCGTCGTTGGGCGGCTCTCCGCCTACTGCACCGCCACGGTCATTGCTGTCCCCGGTTGTTTGCAGCTCTCGCAGATATTCGTCCAAGGAACGGAAGCTCTGTTCCCAGACTAGCTGGTGCAAGACGTCGACAATCGGATAAAAGGGCGTGTTCTGAAAGAAAGGGGCGGTCGCCGCTTCGACCCAGGTGTGAGGCGTGCTGACCATTTGTTCGTGAAAGCGCTGCACCAGGCGCGATTTGCCGATCCCCGCCTCGCCCACGATGAGCGCCACCTGGCCTTCACCGTCGAGCGCGCGCTCCCATCGATGCATCAGCGAGCGTAACTCGTCCTCGCGCCCAACGAATGGAGTCAGTCCACGCACCGCTGCTGATGCTTCAAGCCGCCCGCGCACTATGCTGGGCTGGACTACGCGGTAAAGTTGGACCGGCGGTTCAATCCCTTTGAGCGCCGGCGTTCCGCGATCCTCGACCACGAACAGCCCGGAGACCAGTCGATGCACTGCGTCGGTGATAAGCACGGTGCCCGGTTCCGCGGCCACCTGCACGCGCGCGGCGATATTGGGCGCGTCGCCGAATACGTCGGCCTCCTTGCCCGCGCCGGCGCCCACCACGACCGCGCCTGAATCGATGCCGATCCTCGCGGCCAGCTTTGGGCGGGCGGGGCGTTCGTTGAGCTTCGAGATCGCATCGAGGATCGCGAGGCCCGCGCGTGCGGCCCGTTCGGCGTCGTTGTCATGTGCCTCGGGCCAGCCGAAATAGGCCATCACGCCGTCGCCAAGGTATTGCGCCACATGCCCGCCGAAGCGCTCGATCGCCTGCGCCGCCGCGCGATGATACTCGCCGACAATCTCCCGCCACTCCTCAGGATCGAGACGGCTGGCGATCTCGGTTGAGCCGACGAGATCGCAGAAAAGGACCGTCAGATGCCGCCGCTCGCCCGCACCGCCGTCGCGAGATGGGACTGTCGCCTCGACACGAGCGGAAGCAGTGAGCGGCGCCGCGCATTCGTTACAATACTTCGCTCCAGGTTGGTTGTTCGCGCCGCAGCGAGCGCACTTTGCCATCATTGATGAAGCGCACTCGCTGCAAAACTTCGCGCCCTGGGGATTTTCGGCTGAGCAATTCGGGCAGCGCATCGGCTTGTCAGCAATTTACCGCTTGGTCTGGCGACGTGAGATTTCATCTATCATCCAACGCGGGCAAAGAATACGCGCCGGTGCAGCAACGATCGGCATATGTGCCGTTTGTGTATAAAGGAGTAGACAATCGGCTGGGGCCGGACACATCATGGCGCAGGACTTCCTCTCCCAATTCATCGCGCGCGCGCAGTCGCGCGACTCGCGTCTGGGCCGTGCGCTCAAATCGCGCACGGCCGGCGTGCTCGAGCGCTGCGCCGAGGGCTTCCAGCGCGACAACGTGCTGCTGTGGGCCTCCGCGCTGACCTACACCACGGGCCTGTCAATCGTGCCGATCCTTGCCGTCGGGCTTTCGGCGCTCAATGGACTGGGCGGCGCCCAGGTGATCCGCCCGTTGCTCGAGCGCTATCTCACTGCGAACTCGCCCGAGATTACTGACCGCCTGATGTCCTTCGTCTCCAACGTCAATGCCAGGACCCTGGGCGCGGTCGGCGCGGCCACGCTGCTCTTCACCGTGGTACTCACCCTGGGCACAGTCGAGCAGGCATTCAACAACATTTTCCACGTGGTGTACGGACGCACGATGGCGCGCAAGTTCGCCGATTACCTGAGCATGACCTTCGCGGTGCCGGTGCTACTGGCGGGCGCGATCGGCGCGCGCCAAATCCTGCTGAAGCACCTGCCGAGCCTCTCCAGTGCCGGATTGATCATCTCGAGCGTCGCCATCTGGGCCGGCTTCTTTTTTCTCTACGTATTTTTCCCCAACCGCCGGGTGCGCCTCGAGGCCGCCGCCGTTGGCGCGCTGGTGGCTTCGATTCTGCTCCAGATCGCCCAGTGGGCCTTCATCTATTTTCAGTACGGCGTCAACAGCTACGCCGCTATCTACGGAGCCCTCGCCTCAATTCCGGTGCTGCTCACGTGGATCTATATGACCTGGCTTATCATCCTGCTCGGCGCGGAGGTCACCGCGGCCTTCGAACGCCGCAACCAGCCGATGATCGCGGACCCGTGGGCGATGAGCGAGCGCGCGGTCGCGCTGGCTGTCGCGGTGCGGCTGGGGGAACGGATGGCCGGGCGGCGCGGCACGGTCACACCCGTCACGCTCTCCTCGGAACTCGGGATCGACGAGGCGGTGCTGGTCGAAGTGCTGCGGCGGCTCGAGCGCTGCGGGATCGTGATCGAAACGGCGAGCGGCGACGAGGGCGAGCGCGGATTGTTTCTGGCCCGCGACTCCTCGACCATCGGGCTTGGCGAAGTGCTCGAATCCGTCAGGGGCGGCGGCCCGGGCATGATGCCTTCCGACGCGCGAGTGGCGGCGATGCTCGAGCGGCTGCATCAGGGCGAGCGCGAGACGCTCGGCGGGTTCACGGTACGCGATTTGATCGAGCGCACGGCGAGCGCAGCCACGGCCGCGCCGTCGAGCGGGGCCGCGCCCGAGCGCGCGGCCGAGCAGGTCTGAACCGCCTCCGACTAGGACTTCTAATCTTCGAGCAGCTTGTGCAGCGATTCGAGCTCGCGCCGCACCTCGGCCAGCGCCTGGCGTGCGCTGTCGCCGCCGGCGCCGCTCGCGCTTGAGGCGCCGGTCGAGCCCGTCACGTGCGCCGCACCCGGAGCTTCGAGATGAGCCGCCGCGGCGCCAGGCTTGGCGCTGAGCGCGCGTTCGAGTCCGACTTCGCGGATGTATTTTTTCGCGCCCTCGATAGTGAAGCGTTCTTCGTGGAGCAGCCGCTTGATCAGCCGCAGGGTCTGCAGATCCTGCGCGCCGTAGAAGCGATGCTTTGAGTGGGCGTGGCGCGGGCGCAGGAACGGAAACTGCGTCTCCCAGAAACGCAGCACGTAGGCTTCGACGCCGAGCGCCTTGGCCGCCTCACCAATCTTGAGCAGTTGCTCGCCGCCGCCGCCTTCGGTGCTGGCGCTCTGGGCGCGCGGATTCTTGCGCGACGACGGGCGCGCGGTGCGAGCGGCGGAAGTCATGTGGCGAAACTCATTCGAGCAAGTTATTCGGCCAAGTCATTCGAGCAAGTTATTTGGCAAAGTTATCCGGCAAAATTTTATCGGTCGAAAATTATGCGGATCGTTTGGCGCCGTTGGCTACCAATCCCTTAAGCACCTGGCTCGGCTTGAAGGATAGCACGCGGCGCGAGTCGATGATGATGGTGATTCCGGTCTGTGGATTGCGTCCCCGGCGCGCGCGCTTGTGGTTGACCGTGAAGCTGCCGAAGCCGGAGATTTTAACCTTCTCCCCGCGCTGGAGGCTGTCCTCGATTATTTTGAAGACCTCCTCCACGATCTCGCAGGCCTCCTTTTTGGATGAGCCTATGCGCTCGTAGATTAGATCCACGAGATCTGCCTTGGTCATATTCTGCGGAGTATCGTCCCCCAAACCGCTTCCCCGGAACGGGATTTTCTACTGCCGCAACTCTGCGCCCAACCCCCTCCGCACCCGTTCGATCAATTCCCCGTGGGTGCGGTTCACCTCCTCATCCGTGAGTGTGCGATCTTTCCCGCGGTAACGGCACGCCAGCGCCATGCTCTTCTTGCTCGGCGCTATCGTCCCTCCCTCGTAAACGTCAAACACCTCCACGCTCTCAAGCAGCGACGACGCGCCCTCGCGGATCGCCGCGATCACCCGGGCCGCCGAGATGTCACGATCCAGCACCAGCGCGAGATCACGCCGGATAGCAGGGTATCTTGGCGGAGCGACGATCTCTTGGCGCGGCAAGAAACCATAGGCGATGAGATGTACCAAGTCAAGTTCAGTAAGCACGCAAGGGCTACTCACTTCGACTCTTATCGCTTCCGCCGGATGCAGTTCGCCCAGGTATCCGATCGGTTGGCCGTCGAACAGCACCCGCGCCGCGCGCCGCGGATGAAGAAAGCGATACTCCGTTTCGCTCGCCGCGTCGAACGCGACGAACTCTACTCGCGCCACCACACCCAGCGCGATGAACCATTGTTCGAGCACGCCCTTCAGCGTCCAGAAACTGGCCGCCACCGCCGGCTGTCCCACCGCACCCAGCGCGTAGTCGCCGTAGCTTATCGCGGCGAGCCGCTCATGCTCGACCGGTGCGCCGTCACGCATCGAGAACACCTTGCCGATCTCGAAAGCGTGAAACGCAGCCGCCTCGCGGTTGAGATTGAAGCGCAGCGCGCCGAGCAGTCCAGGAGCCAGGCTCAGGCGCAGTTCGCTCAGTTCCGCGGAGAGCGGATTGGCGACGCGCACCGCTTCGCCACCCATTCCCGGATAGCGCTGATTGTCGGCCGGTGCGATAAACGCGATCGTCCTGAGCTCGGTCAAGCCCGCGCCGACCATCACCTCGCGCGCCGCGCCGATGAAGCTCCGGTAATCGTTGGGTGGCGCGGGCGTGGCGGCACGCTCGGGCACCGTGGCCGGAATCTCGCCCAGACCCTTAAGCCGCGCGATCTCCTCGGCGAAGTCCGCGGCTTCGTTCAGATCGGGACGGAACGATGGCGGTGTTACTAACAGGCGCCGCGCACCGGCCGGCTTGACCGCCACGCCCAGCGCGCGCAGCCGCTCGCGGACCTCGGCATCGGGAACCGTGACGCCCAAAATCGAATTTACCGCGCCCAAATCCAGCATCACCTGCCGCTCAGGCGCCGGGCGCGGCTCGGCGTCGACCGCCGCTGCGGAGACCTTGCCACCGGCGTTTCTGACTATCAACTCGGCGACGCGCGCCAGAGCGCGTATCTGCCCACCGCGATCGATCGCGCGCTCGAAACGGTAGCTGGCCTCGCTGCGAAGCCCGAGCCGGCGCGCCGTGCGTGCGATCGTCATCGGCTCGAAGTACGCGCTCTCGAGCACCAGGTCGGTGGTCGCGGCGCTGACTTCCGAGTTCAACCCGCCCATGATTCCCGCGATCGCCAGCGGCTTCTCCGGGTCCGCAATCAGCAGGTCGGCGGGATCGAGCGTGCGCCGCACATTGTCGAGCGTCACGAACTCGCGGTCCACTGCGCCGCCGGGAGCCTGGTCGGCGCGCCGCACGACGATCCGGCGCGCGGCGATTTGGGCGCTGTCGAAGGCGTGCAAGGGCTGTCCCAGTTCGAGCATCACGTAATTGGTTGCGTCGACCACGTTGTTCAGCGCACGCATCCCGCACAATTCCAGCCGCCGGCGCATCCAGATTGGCGACGGGCCGATCTTCACGCCGCCAATCGGCAGTCCCGCGTAATGCGGGCACAGCTCGGGTGCGAGTATCTCGACCGCGAGCGCGTCACTCGCGTGGTTGATTGATCCAGCTTGCGACTCCGCCTGCAATTCTGCTCCCGACCCCGTCCGGCCGCCGCGCGGCTTGAGCATCGCGGACCTGACCGCCGGCTGCTTGAGCTTCAAGCCCAACAGCGCCGCCACCTCGCGCGCGAGCCCCAGAATCGACAGGCAATCGCCGCGGTTGGGCGTGATCGCGATGTCGAGCACCGTGTCGTCGGAACGCAAATATGAGGCCAGCTCGACACCGAGTGGCGCGTCGTCCGGCAGCGCGACGATACCCGCATGATCGTCGGAAAAACCCAATTCGCGCTCCGAGCACAGCATTCCCTCCGAGCGCACGCCGCGGATAACTGCTGCCTCAAGAGGCGGCGCGTCCTGGAGGCTGGCGGGGCGATGGCCGCCGCTGCCGTGTCCGCTGCCGATAAGCCGCGCGCCCAGGCGCGCGAAGGGCGCGATCATCCCGGCCCGCACGTTGGGCGCGCCGCAAACCACGCTGAAACGGCCGACCGCGCCCGCGTCGACGTCGCACAGATTGAGGCGGTCGGCATTAGGATGGCGCTCGACCTTGAGTACACGCGCCACGAAGACGTCACTGAAGCCCGGCGCCGCGCGCTCGACGTTCTCGACCTCCAGCCCCGCGAGCGTCAGGCGGCGGCACAACTCGTCGACGTCGGCCTCGAGCGTGACGAACTCGGCGAGCCAACTCAGCGGCAGCTTCATGACGATGGTCTCGTGGCAGCAGTGCTCGCAGCGGAAGTGCTTGCGGCCGAAGATCTCGCGGTGAACGACGGGAACTGTTCCAGAAAGCGTAGATCGTTTTCGAAGAACAGCCGCATGTCATCGACGCCGAGCTTGAGCAGCGCCTGCCGTTCGACGCCCATCCCGAACGCGAAACCCTTGTACTCGGCCGGGTCGTAACCGACCTTGCGCAACACGTTGGGATGAATCATCCCGGAGCCCAGAATTTCGGTCCATCCGCTCTGCTTGCACACGCGGCATCCCGCGCCTCCGCAGAGCAGGCAGCTGATGTCGAGTTCGGCGCTGGGCTCAGTGAACGGAAAGAAGCTCGCGCGGAAACGCACCGCGATTTGCGGCCCGTAAAAGGCGCGCGCGAATTCGCTCAGCACGCCCTTCAGATGCGCCATCGTGACCCGCCCGGCGCGGTCGACCATGAAGCCTTCGATCTGCCCGAACATCGGCGAGGCGCGCACGCTCAGCTCGTCGCGCCGGTAGCAGTTGCCGGGGCAGACCACCGCCAGGGGCGGCTTGCGGCGCTGCATCACGCGGATCTGGCCGTTGGAAGTATGCGTGCGCAGCAGCATCCCGCCGGGCAGGAAAAACGTGTCTTGCATCTCGCGCGCCGGATGGTCGGGCGGAAAATTGAGCGCCTCGAAGTTGTGGAAATCGTCCTCGACATCCTGGGTCGCGACGACCTCGAAGCCCATCGAGGCGAAAATATCGAGCATCTGCTCCATCACCAGGGTCAGCGGATGGAGCCGGCCGCGCGGGATGCGCGCGCCGGGAAGGGTGACGTCCAGGCGCGCCTCGCTTAGCGAGCGCTCGAGCGCGGCCGCGCGCAGGCGCTCCTGAAGCGCGTCGATACGGTTTTCGATCTCGCGTTTTATCTGGTTGACTAGCTGGCCGATAGCCGGGCGTTCTTCGGCCGCGACATCGCGCATGCGGCGCATCACGTCCGTCAGTTCGCCGCCGCGTCCGAGCACGCGCACGCGCACCGCCTCGATTTGTTCGGCGCTGGCGCCGTCGCCCAGCTCCGCCATCGCCGCGGCGCGAAGAGCCTCCAGCTGTTCTCTCATCCCGTCCTCAAGAAGTCAGTATGCGCGTCATCGAGTCCGCGCCCGCCGCAAAGGTGCGACAAGCATGCGGACCTATCAAACCCAAAGAGCATCAGCACAAAGAACATCAAACACACGGAGCATCAAACGAAAGACCATGTGGACGCGCGCGCCACATGGTCCTTGCGAGCCGCGGAGGGCCGCTGGGCCCTAAGCTGCCGCGGCTTGGGCGGCGGCGCCGAGCGCCTTCTTGGCCGTATCGGCCAATTCGGCGAAGAGCCGGTCGCGCTCCAGCGCGAGCACGGCGAGTTGCTTGCGGTCGATTTCGACGCCGGCCTTCTTGAGCCCGTCCATCATGCGGCTGTAGCTCAGCCCATATTCGCGGGCGAGCGCGTTAATCCGTGTGATCCAGAGCGAGCGGAAGTCACGCTTTTTTTGCTTGCGATCGCGATAGGCGTAGGTCAGCCCCTTCTCCAGGGTGTTGCGGGCCTGGCGATAGAGCTTGCGGCCGCCGACGAAACCGGAGGCGAGCTTGAGCTGTCGTTTGTGGCGGCGGCGTGTTTTGGGGCCACCTTTGGCGCGAGGCATCGGAGGTCAGTCCTTCCTTTTCAGAGTTGCCTTTTCAGAAGTTGCTTTTCTGAGTTGCTTTAGAGGTATGGGATCAGTTTGCGAATGTTGCGGGCGTCGGCGGCATTAAGGATGGCCGGCCGCCGCAGATGCCGTTTGCGCCCGCGGCCCTTGGACGAGAGCAGATGGCGCAGGTAGGCCCTCTTATGCTTGACCTTGCCGGTCTTGCTCACGGAAAAGCGCTTGGCGGCGCTGCGATTGGTCTTCAGTTTGCCCATCGGTTGCGGCTCTTGCTCCAGGTCACTTGTGCGATCACCGGCTCGTGCGATTCGTTGCGCTTAGCGCGGCGTCAGCAGGATCGACATGTTGCGCCCCTCCATCCGGGGCAAACCGTCGGCCTGCGCGATGTCTTGCACTTGCGCGACGATCGAATCGAGCAACGTACGTCCCAGTTCGGGATGGGTTATCTCCCGGCCGCGAAACGAAATCGACAGCTTAACACGCTGGCCTTCGCCAACAAAGCGCCGGATGTGCTTGATTTTGAACTCGACGTCGTGCTTTTCGGTCCGCGCACCCATCTTGACTTCCTTGATCGCCGTCGCCGTCGCGTGGCGCTTGGAGTCGTGGGTCTTTTTCTTTTGCGCGTAACGATACTTGTCGAAATCGGTGACGCGGCAAACCGGGGGCTGGGCCGTCGGCGCGACCTCGACCAGGTCCAGGCCGCGGCTTTCGGCCACGCGGATCGCCTCGCGGGTGCTCAGGATGCCGACCTGGCGGCCGTCGACGTCGATCACCCGGACTTCCGGGACGCGGATCTGGTTGTTCACCCTTATCGCCGGCTCGCGCGGGGGTGGGGTACGGAAATCTCTACGAATAAATCACCTCCGTCGGCATCCCAGCCGACTTGCCGCTGAATTGGTAGTTCCTCCCGTCAACGGCAATTCTATTTGAATCGTTCCTCTCGCCCGCCGGCGCGACTGGCTAGCCCGGCAGCGGTTCACTTTTTAGCAGGTCCACAACTTTTTCAAGCGCCATGACTTCGCTCTTGGCCCCGCGCAACAACCGCAACGACACGCTGCGCGCAGCCGCCTCGCGCTCGCCCACGACGATCATATAGGGCACCTTGGCCAACTCGGCTTCGCGCACCTTGAAGCCCAGCTTCTCGTTGCGCAGATCGGCTGAGGCGCGCAAGCCCTCGCGCTTGAGGATGCCGGCAATCTCGGCCCCGTAGTCCTCGACCTTTTCGCTCAGCGAAAGCACGCGCGCCTGCTCGGGCGCGAGCCAAAACGGCAAGACCCCGCCCGTATGCTCGAGCAGCACTCCGATGAAGCGCTCCAGCGAGCCCAGGATCGCGCGATGGATCATCGCCGGGCGCTCCTCGGCGCTGGCCGCGTTGGTGAAAGTCAGGTCGAAATTCTCGGGCATGTTGTAATCGAGCTGGATGGTCGCGAGTTGCCATCGCCGCTTGAGCGCGTCGGGCACGTAGATTTCGATCTTCGGTCCGTAAAACGCGCCCTCGCCCGGGTTGATTTCGTAGGCGAAGCCGTTGCGCGTGAGCGCCTCGCACAAAATCGCCTCGCTGGTGCGCCACAGCTCCTCGGTGCCGAGATGCTTTTCGGGCATCGTGGCGACCTTGGACTCCAGCCGCTCGAAACCCAACGCCTGGTAGATGTCGCGCACCATCTGCAGGTTGAGGTCGATCTCGCCGGCGATCTGCGCGGAGGTGCAGAAGACGTGCGCGTCGTCCTGCGCCATCGAGCGCACGCGCGTGAGCCCGTGCAGCGTGCCCGAGCGCTCGGCGCGATGGAGCCGGCCGAAGTCGGCGATCCGAAGCGGCAGGTCGCGGTACGAACGCTTCTCGGCGCGGTAGATGAACGTGTGTCCCGGACAGTTCATCGGCTTGAACGCATAGCCTTTGCGCCATCCCTCCGGACCCGAATCGATCTGATCGGCCTCCGCGCCCTCGCGGTCGGTGGTCAGGAACATGTTCTCGCGAAAATTGTCCCAGTGGCCCGAGGTATGCCACAGCTCGTTCTTGAAGACCTGCGGCGTGATCACTTCTTCGAAGCCGTAGCGCCGGTACAGGCGGCGGATGTAGTCGACGAGCGCGTTGTAGATGATCGCGCCCTTGGGGAGGAAAAACGGCGAGCCGGGCGAGATCGGGTCGAACACGAACAGGCCCATCTCGCGGCCGATTTTGCGATGGTCGCGCGAGCGCGCCAGCTCGAGCAGCTTCAGATGCTCCTCCAGCGCCTCCTTGCTCGCGAACGACGTCCCGTAAATCCGCGACAGCATCGCGTTGCGCTCATCGCCGCGCCAGTACGCGCCGGCCACGCTGGTCAGCCTGAAGGCGCGGATGTAGCCGGTCGCCGGGACGTGCGGCCCGCGGCACAGATCCATCCATTCGCCCTGGCGATAGATCGACACGCGATCGTCCGGGATGCCGTTTAGGATTTCGACCTTGTAGTGCTCGCCCATCGCGGCGAAGCGTTCGATCGCCTCGGGGCGCGCGACCTCGACCCGCTCGACCTTGAAGTTGGCCTTCGCCAGCTCGCGCATCTTCGCTTCAATCTTCGGCAGATCATCGACCGTGAACGGAGCGGGCGGCGCGAAGTCATAGAAGAAGCCGTCCTCGATCGTCGGGCCGATCGTCACCTGCGTTCCGGGGTAGAGGCTCTGCACCGCCTGGGCCATCAGATGGGCGGTCGAATGGCGCAGCACGCCGAGTCCTTCGGGGCTGTCGGCCTTGACCGGCTCGATCGTGGCGTCGTCCTCGATCGGGCGGCTTAGATCGACCAGCTTGCCGTTGAGCCGCGCGGCGACGACCTCGCGCCCGCGCGCGCCGTCGAGCACCTCGGCGACCGTGACCCCGCGCGGCACGCTGCGACTTTGCCCGTCGAGCGATATGGTGACGTTCGCCCTCATTCGAGAGAGAACTTCGCCAGGGTGAACATGGCGACGCTAAACGCCGGGCTTGGCAGCGCGGCGGCGGCGGTCGGCAAGCGATGGGCGATCATGAATGGACGCACGAATTCATGAGACGGGCAGACCTGCGCAGTTGGAGAGCGAGGAAACTCATGCGGCTATTATAGCGCAAGATAGTGTGGTAGGCACGGGCGGGTTTGAACCGCCGACCCCTTCCGTGTCAGGGAAGTGCTCTACCACTGAGCTACGTGCCTTCGTTGCAAATCCGGCGGCGTTATCAGCCGCGAACCCGATCCGGTAACAAATATCCGCCGACCGGGCAACCAAGGACTGCGCGAGCGACCGCCCGCGGCCTATCTGATAAGCTCTGCCGCCAACGGCAGCGCGATGGATCGCGAACGAATCGCACTTATTTTCTTCTTCGGCTTTCTGGCCCTCATGGGCTACGAGCTTTACCTGTTGCTGAGCCCGTTCCTAGTGCCGCTCGCGTGGGCGATGCTGCTCGCCTTCATCGCACATCCGGCGCTCCTCCAACTGGATCGCCTCATCCGCAGCCGCACTGCCGCCGCGCTGTTGATCACCGCGATCCTGGCGCTGCTGATCGCCGTCCCCACCGCGTGGCTTTCGAGCAAGCTCGCGGTCGAGGCGACGGTGTCGCTGGGCCAGTTCGTTCATCAGGGCGGAATCGCGCAGGCCGGCAGCCGGGCGCTCCATTCCGACATGATCACTTCGATGGAGGTTTGGCTCGAGCAGCAGGGCTTACGCATCGAGGACGTACGCCACTGGATGGGGAGGGCCAGTACCTACCTGACCGGCTATTTCACCGCCAACCTTGCGACCCTGGCGCGCAACCTGGTCACGTTCGTCATCGGCGTCGTCATCATGCTCTTCAGCTTCTTTTACCTGTTGCGCGACGGCGAGGACTATTTCGAATTCGTGCGTGCGCTCACTCCGCTTAACGATGAGGACAAGACGATGGTGTTCGAGACCTTGAGCTCGATACTGTCCTCGACGATGCGCGGAGTGCTGTTGACGGCGCTGCTCGAGGGGATCCTGCTCTGCCTCGGCTACCTGGTTACCGGAGTGCCCAACGCACTGCTGCTCGGCGCGGCTTCCGGAGCTGCCGGGTTGCTGCCGATCGGTGGCACCGCCTTCGTCTGGGTTCCGGCCGTGATTTATCTATGGGTCACGTCGGGATGGGGCTGGGCGGTGGTGCTGCTGGTGTGGGGCGTCATCGTGGTCGGAGTAATTGACAACCTGCTCAAGCCGATCACGATAGGCCAGGGCAGCGGAATTCCCGCGGTCGCGCTCTTCTTCGGCATCACCGGCGGATTGGAGGTCTACGGAGTGCTGGGCCTGTTCGCCGGCCCCGCCGTGATCGCGGTGTTTGCCGCGCTCATCCGCGTTTACCGCCGCAGCTACGCCGCCCGTCCCCCGTCGTCATTCATGTGAGAGGCCGCAGCGCACCCCGTGGCCGCGCGCTCCGCGCGAGGCTAGATTAAACCGCATCGGACGGCCATGAGTCTCGAAAAGGAAAAGAAGGCACTGGCGATAATCGACCGCCTGCGCGAGCGCGGCTTCGTCGCCTACCTCGCCGGCGGATGCGTACGCGACCGCGCGCTCGGTGTCGCAGCGAAGGATTACGATATCGCCACCGACGCGCGCCCCGAGGTCGTGCAGGAATTATTCGACGACACGATCGCCGTCGGCGCGCGCTTTGGCGTGATCGTCGTGGTGATCGACGGCGACACTTTCGAAGTCGCAACCTTCCGCGCCGACGCACCCTACGTCGACGGGCGCCGTCCCTCGGCAGTGCGCTTCGGCACAGTCGAGGAGGACGCGCGCCGGCGCGACTTCACCATCGGCGGGATGTACTTCGATCCGTCAAGCGGACGGATTATCGACCTGGTGGGCGGGATGCGCGATCTGCGCGCCGGCGTGATTCGCGCGATCGGCAACGCGAGCGAGCGCTTCGAGGAAGACCACTTGCGCGTGCTCCGCGCGATACGCTTCGCCACCCGGCTCAACTTCGAAATCGATCCCGCGACGTGGGCCGCGATGCGCCGCGCGGCGCCCAAGGTCGCCAATATCGCCGCCGAGCGCGTCGGCGAAGAACTCGTCGCGATCATGACCGGCGGGCGCGCCGCGCGCGGGCTGGAGCTGATGCGCGAGAGCGGACTGCTCGAAGTCGTGATGCCCGAAGTGCTCCCGATGATCGGATGCGAGCAGCCGCAAAACTTTCATCCCGAGGGCGACGTTTACCGCCACACATGGCTCGCGCTCTCGATGCTAGAAGCAGGATGCACCGAGACGCTCGCGTTTGGCGTTCTGCTGCACGACGTCGCCAAGCCCCAGTGCCGCGCGGAGACCGGCGACAAGGTCACCTTCTACGGGCATACCGAACAGGGCGCTGCGATGGCGGAGGGGATCATGCGGCGGATGCGGCGTTCGCGCTTCGTCCAGGAGCGCGTCGCCTACCTGGTGCGCAATCATCTGCGCCTGGTGATGGCGCCGCGGATGCGTCGGGCCACGCTCAAGCGGATGCTTGCCGAGGACGGCTTCGGCGAGTTGCTCGAGCTTTCGCGCCTGGACGCGCTCGCTTCCAGCTCCAACCTCGGCTTCTACCATTTTTGTGCGCGCTCGCTGGCCGCGATGGGCCGCGAGGAGATTCGCCCGCCGCGCCTGCTCAGCGGCAACGATCTGATCGCGATGGGTTTCGCGCCGGGGCCGCACTTCAAATCGATTCTCAAGGACGTCGAAGATCAGCAACTCGACGGCGCGCTGGCCTCGCGCGACGAAGCGGTCGATTACGTGCGCGCGCGCTACGGTCCGCCGCCGCCCGCCTGAGCGAATCGCGCCGATGCTCGCCGCCCGCCACATCACGCGCCGCTTCGGACCGCTGCTCGCGCTCGACCGCGTCGACTTCGACGCCTGCCCCGGCGAGATCGTGGCGCTGCTCGGCGAGAATGGCGCGGGCAAGACCACGCTGATGAACATCCTGGCCGGGCGGCTCCGCCCCGACGCGGGTTCGATCGAGCTGTTCGGCCGCGCGCTGCGCCCCGGCTCGCCATCCGCCGCACTTGCGGCCGGTGTCGCCGCAGTGCATCAGAGCCCGATGCTGTTCGAGCGGATGACGTGGGAGGAAAATCTCGCGCTCGGCGGCTTCGGTGCGCGCGCCGCGCGCGCGAACCGCGCAAACCTCACAATAGATCTGAAGGAGGTTGCGGCGCGCGCCGCCGCGATGGCGGCGCGGCTTGGCTTTACACTGCCGTCGCCGGGAGCGCGGATGGAGCAGCGTTCGATGGCCGAGCGGGTGCGGATGGAAGTTCTGCGCGCGCTGAGTTTCGAGCCGCGCGTACTGATCCTCGATGAGCCCACCAAATTGCTGGGGCCGGGCGAGCTGGCCGCGTTCCTCGACGTGCTGCGCCGGCTGCGCAGCGAGGGCCGGATCGTAATCCTGGTCACGCACAAGCTCGCCGAGGCGCTCACCGTCGCCGACTGCATCACCGTGCTCCGTCGCGGCCGCGTCGTGGCGCGCCCGCTGCGCGGCGAGGTCACTGAGAACGAGCTGGCGACACTGATGATTGGCGAGCTTGCTCCGCTGTCGGAGGGTGCGCGCACGGCCGGTGCCGCCGGCACGCTCGCGCTCGAAGCGAAAGACTTGCTCGAAATAAAAAACTTGCTCGAAATAAAAAATTTGGTGGTCGAGCGCGACGGATGGCGCGCGCTCGACGGCGTCAACCTCGAAGTCGCCGCGGGCGAGATCGTCGGGATCGCGGGCGTCGACGGTAACGGCCAGAGCGAGTTGGTTGAGGCGCTGGCCGGGGTGCGCCGTCCCATGAGCGGAACGATTCGCGTCGCAGCTGCGGACGCGCATGATCGTGACGGCAGCGATGGTGGCGGCGCGCTGGCCGTGATTGCGGAGAACCGCGACCGCGACGGCCTCATCCTCGAGATGCCGCTATGGGAGAATCTGCTGCTTGCGCGCCCGCTGCTCGCGCGCGCGTGCGAGCGTTTCGGATGGCTCAGCGCATCGCGCGCGGCGGCGCTGTGCGCGGAGGTGCTCGAGCGCTTTCACATCCGGGCCGCCGGTCCGCAGGCGCTCGCGGCCGAACTTTCCGGCGGCAACCGCCAGCGGTTGTGCGTGGCGCGCGCCCTGGCGAGTCGGTCGCGCGTGCTGGTCGCGCATAACGTTACCCGCGGGCTCGACGTCGCCGCCACCGCCGAGGTGCGCCGGAGGCTGGCCGCATTCGCCGCCGAAGGCGGCGCGGTGCTGCTGGTCTCGAGCGATCTCGACGAACTCACTGCGCTATGCGGGCGGCTCGCCGTGATCAGCCGCGGCCGCCTGCGTGCGGTGGGGGCCGATGAGCACGATCCGGCGCGGATGGGATTGCTGATGGCGGGCGCGTGGTAGTCTCGGCGCCGGAGGCCACAACGGAAGGCTTGATAGGTGGGTCTGGTAGGTACAAAAATACTGCTTGTTGTTGCGGTAACGCGTGGGGTCGATCCAAAGACGTGCCATGCCAAACGGGCGAATCATCGTTCAAGATAAGGATGTCTGAGCCTTGGGTGGTGACAAGATCGCGATTGACCGGGTAAGGCTTGCTGAGTTTTGTCAGCGTAACCATATCCGCAAGCTCTCGCTCTTCGGGTCAATCCTACGCGACGACTTCCGGGCCGATAGCGATGTCGATGTACTAGTCGAGTTCGCGCCCGGCCACGTTCCGGGATTAAGATTCTTCGCTCTGGAAAGTGAGCTATCGCTACTGTTGGGTCGGAAAGTGGACCTGAACACTCCGGACTTTCTGAGCCCCTATTTTCGCGGCCGGGTAATGGCTGAGGCGGAGGTCCATTATGTCGCGTCATGAGGGCGATGTACGCCTTCGCCACATGCTGGATCACGTAAGGGAGGCCGTCACGATGACGCGCGGTAGCGCGCGTACCGATCTAGATATCGATCGACGGCTCAACCTCTCTCTTGTCCGTCTGCTTGAGATCGTCGGTGAAGCGGCTGCCCGCGTGCCATCGGAACAGCGTATCCTCCATCCCGATATACCGCGGCCTGAGATTGTCGGTCTGCGCAACGCCTGATTCACGGCTACGATTCGGTCGATTTTGATATCCTGTGGCAGATCGTGACAGAAGATCTGCCGCCGCTTATCGCCGCCCTCGAAAAGACACTGGCATAGTTACTGTTCGTTTCGTGCCGTCCGGGAGCGCTAGTATCGGCGTCGCGCCGGCGGCGCGGCTACTGCTTGAGATGCTCCAGCTCCAGCGTAAAACCGATCGACTGGGCCGTCGAGCCTTCGCCCCGGCTCTCCTGATGCGTCGCCTTGACCGGGCCCACGCCTGGGGCAAGCCAGTAATAGTCCTCGACGCTCAGATCCTCGCCTGCCACGAGTCGTAGTCCGGACGTTCTGCCGGGCGCGCGCGCGTTCCCTTTCATCGCCGAGGCGGAGCCGGTGCTCCGGATGCGGACGCATCCGCTGAACGTCCCGCCCGGCACGGTAATCTTATCGTCGAGGCTTTCGATCTTGGTCGTCGCGTCGTACACGGTGCCGTCGAAGGTGCGATCGATTTCGCGCCAACTGGTGCCGACGCTGATCGGCAACTTAATCACGTAGGAATGATCGCCCAGCCGCGACTGGAGCCCTTCGCTTTCGTCGATCGCGACGTGGCGGATCCCCACGCCGTCGTCGGCGTAAAACTCGGTGTAGGATTTATCGCCACCCATATTCTGCTGCGGAACCGCCGTGAAGCCGAAGACTTTGCGCGGCGCCTGATTGGCTGTGGTTAGTTCCCCGGTGGCTCCGGTCGAGCCGCTGAAGCGAAACGTCCAGGCCATCCCGGGCTTCAGCGGAAAGTAATGCGCGAGACTCGTCCTTGCGCGAGTGCATCCGGTCGCGGCCATCGCCGCGAGGACTATCGCCGCCAATACTGCGTTGGCCGATGTTCTTTTCATGTTGTCTCCCGGGCCTGAACAATTTCTGACGCGCAAGGCGGCGCGGGTCAATCCGGATATTGTCGACCTTGCCAATCTTGCGCGCGGATGAAACGCGCGCCGCGCGCGGTAAGCGCGTCCCGCCTTGACTGCCAGCGACACGCAAGCCTAGCCTAAACTGGAAAATCGGGCAGCACCTGGAGAGGCGGCGAGAGCTATGAATGGCGTTCACGACTTGGGCGGAATGCATGGTTTCGGCCCGGTAATCCGCGAGCACAACGAGCCCGTCTTCCACTCGGAGTGGGAAAAGCGCGTGTTCGGGATGACGCTGACCGCGATGGGCCGCGGCGTATGCAACGTCGACGAGTTCCGCCGTGCGATCGAGCGCATGCCACCGGCGGGCTATCTTGCCGCCAGCTATTACGAGAAATGGCTCCACGCGCTCGAAGCGCTGTTGGTCGAGAAGGGCGTGGTCACGCGCGAGGAACTCTTAAGCGGACATGCCGCGGCACCCGCGCCGGCCCAGGCGGCTGAATCGCCCGACGACGGCGAGGGCAACGGCGGGGTCGAGTCGTTCGATAGCTCCGCGGTCAAGCTGCGCTTTGACAAGAGCTACAAACCCGGCTTCAAGGTTGGCGATCGCGTCGTCGCGCGCAATTTCAATCCGGAGCATCATACGCGCCTTCCGCGGTACGCGCGCGGCAAACGCGGCGTCATCCGCTACGACCACGGCGTTTTTGTTTTCCCCGATACGCACGCGCACGGCCAGGGCGGCAAGCCGCAGCACGTCTATACCGTAGCGTTCGAGGCCAGGGAATTGTGGGGCCCCGACGAGAGCCAGCGCGCGCCGGTATACCTGGATTGCTGGGAGGGCTACCTTGAGCGCGACCGCGCCGCCGCTGCCAAACCGGCCGTCAAGTCCGCCCCCAAAGCCGCCGGCAAGCTTCCGGGCAAGCCTCCCGGCAAGTCCTCGGGCAAGTCCTCGGGCAAGTCCTCGGACAAGTCTTCGACTAAGACACGGACGGCAAAATTCGCTGCCCCGGCGCGTGCGTCCAAGTCGGCCGCCAAGCCTAAAGCTCGGCCGCGCGCGATCGCCAGGAAGGGACGTAAACGATGAGCGAGGGACACGACCATCACGACGGACACGATCATCATAGTGCCCCGCTGTCCGAGCCGGCCCAGCGCGTAAAGGCGCTCGAGCAGTTGCTGGTCGAAAAGGGGCTGGTAAATCCGCAGGCGCTCGACGAGCTGATCGACACGTATGAGCGGCGCGTCGGTCCGCGCAACGGCGCCCGCGTGGTCGCGCGCGCATGGACCGACCCCGAGTACCGCAAGCGTCTGCTCGACAACGCCGCCAGGGCGATCGAGGAGCTCGGCTTTCCGCCCGGTCCGCAGGGCGAGCACATGATGGTGCTCGAGAATACGCCGCGCGTGCACAACCTTGTGGTCTGCACGCTCTGCTCGTGCTACCCGTGGTCGGTCCTGGGGCTGCCGCCGGTGTGGTACAAGAGCACGGCTTACCGGGCGAGCGCAGTGAACGATCCGCGCGGGCTGCTCAAAGGGTTCGGGGTGGACGTGGGCGACGACAAGGAAGTTCGCGTGTGGGACTCGAGTTCCGAGATGCGCTATTTCGTGATTCCCGAGCGGCCCACCGGCACCGAGGATCTTAGCGAGGACGAGCTCGCTGATCTGGTCACGCGCGATTCCATGATCGGCACCGGCCTGCCGAAATCTCCTGGGCGGCGAGAGAGCCGCGCAGCCAGGTAGCGCACGGCGACGGGGTGCATCGAATGTCCGCCAAGACTGCCGAAGATTTGATCGCGGCCGCCCGCGCGCTGGCTCCCGAAGCCGTCTTCAACGAGCCGTGGGAGGCGCGCGCGTTTGCCGTCGTGGTGGCGCTCAGCGAGGCGGGCCACTTCCAGTGGGCGGAGTTCCAGCAAAGTTTGATCGAAGAGATCGGCGCGGCGGAGAAGACTGGCCGCCCAACCAGCGGCGGTGCCGACTACTACCGCCACTGGCTCGGCGCGCTGACCCGGCTGCTCGACGCCAAGGGCATCGTCGGCGGCGCGGAACTGGAGGCGCGGATCGCAGACGTCGGCCCGCCGCCGCCTTCGCAAAATCCGCACGGTCAAGACCCGAAAGGGCAGCATAAGTAGGACGCCGCGCACGGCGCTTACCCGCGCGGCACGCTATACGCGATGTATCGTTATCTGGTCGGCGCGATTGTCGTGGCAGTGATTGCCGCGGCAATCGGATGGAAGTGGTATCAGCAGGACCAGGCTGAGCATCAGCGCGAGCAGGCCCAAATCAGCGAGCTTTCGGGCCGTATCGCGCAGCTTCAGGACCAGAACAACCAGCTCAACGCGGCGCTCGCCAAGGTGCAAGCCGAAGAGCAGCGCCAGGTTACCGAAAACGATCTGCTGGCCAAGGTTCTCGAGCAGGCCAAGCTGACTGGCAAGATTCCCGACAAGCTCCCGTATCCGCCGAAGTGAAGGCGCGCTGCGGATACCCCTACTTTTGATCTTCAGGCGCCAGCGCGAAGCGCTGCCATTCCGCCAGATGCGAGAGCGAGCGCATGTTAGGCATCCGGTCCAGGTACACCTCGCCATTTAAGTGATCGGTCTCGTGCTGGACGACGCGAGCGTGGAAGTCGCTCGCGATGAAATCCAGCGCTTCGCCGCGCCGTCCCAGTCCGGTCACGCGCAACTGTTTGAAACGCGGCACCCGCCCGCGCATCTCCGGAATGCTGAGGCATCCCTCCCAGTCCTCGATCGTCGCGCGATCGAGAATCGTGATCTCGGGATTGACGAGGAACGTCAGCGGCACCCGCGGCATCTCCGGATAGCGCGGATGATGCTCGACCTCGAGCACGGCGACACGCAGTGGCAGATGCACCTGCGGGGCGGCGAGTCCCACGCCGACGTACTCGCGCATCGTGTCGACCATGTCGTCGAGCAGGCGCTGGAACTCGGGCGTGTTGATGCGCTGAGGCGCGACCGGCTGCGCCATCGCGCGCAGCACCGGGTAACCAAGACGGGCGACCTTCAGAATCATCATTGCCTGCTCCCCTTTTTGTTTCCGCAAACGACGGGCGCGATTATCACCCACTGCCGACGCAGGAGCCACCCTGGCGCCGACTGCTCCCGGGGCTGCGTTGCGCGATAAGCTGCTCCAAGTGACGCACAGATCGCAACGGTTAACATTAGCAAATTTAGCCATCTATCGTCTGTTTTTAGCTCTTTTGACCTTTAATAAGCAGTGACACTATGCTTTGATAGCCAGGCGATGACAACTGCGGATCAGTCCCGATCCTCAACCGCTGCATCGGCAAAAGATGCAAAAATGGTCCCGTGAGAGCCGAAGAAGCACTGCGAAAGATCGGACTGCTGCGCAGGATGAAGACCGAGAACGGCGCCTTGGCGCCCGAGGCGGACAATGCCGCTCGCCTGGTGAAAGCACTCATGGAGCGGTACGCGATCAAGGCCGAGGATATCCCAGCCGCTTCGCAAAGGTCTGCCTTCCGCATGACCTGGATATACTGGCAGGAGTTGCTTCATCAGTTCGGCATGCAACTGCGCCATTTCGGCCATCGCGGCAACGCCGCGATTAGCGACGACACAATCGTCTACATCAACCTCCGGACCTCCCAATGGTGGATCGAGCAGCAATCACGCGGCGGCTGGAAGACTAGCGTTCGCGATTGGGGAGTCGACTCGCTGCGTACCTACCTCGATCAGCACGCAAGAAGCTACTCCTTCTTCAGGCGCTGACATCTGAACGGCTCCGCGCGGATGCGGCCCGCCTCATTCGTAGCTTTCGCATTTTGTAACTTTCGCGATCCCGCAGGGTAGTTATCATATGGAAGGTTGCTCCGACCCGACGGCCGCCGTGGAACCGCGTACCGCTTGATGCGGTTGTCGGATCAAGCATGATGTAGGAGCAGGATTGAGATGTATAGCGCTACGCCGCAACAGCACAAGCAACGCCAGGAACAGGGCCGCGAAAGAGCCCACGGGAGAATGCTCAGCCGCAGGGCGACACTCACCCTCCTCGCCGCGGTCCCGCTCGCGATCGCATGGGAGCTCGCTGACAAAGACCGCTCTTCGGATGCCTCCGATACCTCCACGGCATCTTCGGGCGCGGACAACGCGGTCGCGATCATGGAGTTTTCCAACGACGGCCAAAGCAAAGGGGTAGTCATGGTCAGCAAGGTCGCGAAGACGGATGACCAATGGCGCAAGCTCCTGACACCCGAGCAATACGAAGTCACTCGCCAAAAAGGCACCGAAGCGCCTTATACCAACAAGTATGCGGAAAACCACGACAATGGGCTCTACCGGTGCATCTGTTGCGCCACGGCGCTGTTCAGTTCCGATACCAAGTTCGAGTCGGGCACCGGATGGCCGAGCTTTTATCAGCCGATCGCCAAACAAAACGTCCGCACCGAAACCGACCGCTCGTTTTTCATGACTCGCACCGAGGTGCTGTGCACGCGATGCGACGCGCACCTGGGACATGTCTTTGACGACGGCCCGAAGCCGACCGGCCTGCGCTACTGCATGAATTCCGCGGCGCTGAATTTTACCCCCGCCGCGCCGGCGAAGTAGCCGCATTAGCTGCTAGCTGGAATGACCTCTTGTGGGGGTCGCTTCATTTTGCGATGCGTCACGCGCTCGTAAAATGGTGATCATCAATTCTTAAAATTGCGCGCGCATGATCTCGCGCATTCGCGCATGATCGCGCGGATGATCAATAGACCGCACGCGCCTTCGTTCTGTACACAGAACGAATCACTCAACCTGATCATAATTTTCGAGGCCGGCGCGGTGGCGGCCGAGTCCGGCGCAAAAGATCTCGCCGGTTGCCCAAATCTTGCAGCCGGATTAGATCATTCCAGACCTTGCGAATCGGCCATATCGTACCCGGTCTCGGATTTTTAAATAACAGGTAATCCAGCGGCTCGGCGTTCGCCTCCCGCAAGTTACGAATCAGGCCAGGTTAGGAATCAGGTGGAGACGGCGATGACTCTCGAGACGCCAAATACCGGACATTGAGATGTGACCGAATACGAATCGCAATTCGGTGACGCGAAAGACACCAGGTTTGGAGATACTCATGGCGCTCAGTGCTACCTCCGTTCTCCCGCGCAACTTACGCGCAGCTGCGAAGCGCGAGAGCGGCTCCATCCAGGTTTCGCCGAGGCTCATCCGCATCGCTGCGCTTTCGGCCGTAGACGCCCTCTCCGAACTTGCAACCGGACCGGATGGTCTCACGGAAGAGGAAGCCCAGCGCCGCCTGGAAGAGTTCGGTCCGAACGTGGTCGCCCGTGACGAACGATTCACGCGCCTCAGACTGTTCATAAGGTCGTGCCTGAACCCGCTAGTGATCCTGCTGGCGGTCCTGGCAACCGTTTCTTTCGCAACCGCTCAGAACACCTCGGACATCGTCGGCGGAACGTTGATGGTGGTGATGATAGTGCTTGGCGTTTCGTTGCGCTTCATCCAGGAAGCCCGCGCCGATTCGGCGGCGGCCAAGCTAAAGGCGATGATTACCGTCACCGCCACGGTGGTGCGCAGCGGAACCGCCCGGGAAATTCCGCTGGCCGAGCTGGTCTCCGGCGACATCGTGAAGCTCGCTGCCGGCGACATGATACCTGCGGACATCCGCGTCCTAAGCTGCAAGGACCTGTTTCTGATCCAGGCCAGCCTCACCGGTGAGTCGTTTCCGGTCGAGAAATTCGATGCGCCGGAAGAGCTCGGCGACAAGACGCCGCTGGAGCTCAAGTGCATCTGCTTCCTGGGCACCAGCGTCGAAAGCGGCTCTGCCATCGCGGTAGTCGTCGAGACCGGCCTGAATACCTACTTGGGTAAGATGGCCAGCTCGATCACGGATGCGCCCCCGCCAACCGCGTTCGACAGGGGAGTCAGCGGCTTCACCTGGCTGATGCTCGAATTCATGGCGGTCATGGTGCCGCTGGTGTTCCTGATTAACGGCTTCACCAAGCACAACTGGGGCGAGGCATTTTTGTTCGCGCTCGCGGTCGCGGTTGGGCTCACGCCGGAAATGCTTCCGATGATCGTGAGCGTCTGCCTTTCCAAGGGCGCACTCCTGATGTCGCGCAAGAAGGTCATCGTGAAGCGGCTCAATTCGATCCAGAACCTCGGCGCCATGGACGTGTTGTGCACCGACAAAACCGGCACCCTTACCATGGACCACGTGATCCTGGAGCATCACTACGATGTTGCCCTGAAAAGCGATGATGGCGTCCTTGAATTTGCGTTCCTCAATAGCTACTTCCAGACCGGGCTGAAGAACGTTCTCGACCGGGCCGTTCTTCAACATCAGGAGCTTCATCAGGAACTTTCCGTTGCCGAGTATTCGAAGACCGACGAGATCCCTTTCGATTTCAACCGCCGGATGATGTCGGTGATCGTCACAACGCCGGATGGCAAAATTCGCCTGATCTGCAAGGGCGCTCCCGAGTCAGTCTTCGACCGCTGTTCGCAATTCGAGCTTGACGATGAGATTTTCCCGATGGATCCACTACTGCTCCAGGATCTCAAGGAGGAGTATGACCGATTATCCGCGGACGGTTTCCGGGTCCTGGCTATCGCATACCGCGACTGCGACCCGAAACCCGCATACGGCAAGGACGATGAACAAGACCTCATACTGAAAGGCTATATCGCGTTCCTCGACCCGCCCAAGGAGTCGGCTGCGCCTTCGATCACGGCCCTCCAGAGTCACGGTATCACGGTGAAAGTCCTTACCGGCGACAACGAGCTGGTTTCCAGAAAGATCTGTTCGGAAGTCGGTCTCTCGCTGGAAGAGGTCCTGACCGGCGCAAACATCGAAGCGATGGACGACGCGCAGCTCGCCAATGCCGCGGAAAAGACCACTTTGTTCGTCCGGCTCTCTCCCGCTCACAAACAGCGCATCATAAGGGCACTTCAGAGCAAGCGACACGTGGTCGGGTTCATGGGCGACGGTATCAACGATGCGCCGGCGCTGCGCGCCGCCGATGTGGGCGTCTCGGTCGATACGGCGGTCGATATTGCCAAGGAAGCTGCGGATGCGATCTTGCTCGAAAAAAGCTTGATGGTGCTCGAGGAAGGCGTAGTCGAGGGGCGCGCGGTCTTCGCCAACATTCTCAAGTACATCCGCATGGGTGCGAGCTCGAATTTCGGAAACATGTTCAGCGTGCTGGGCGCGAGCCTTTGGCTGCCCTACCTGCCGATGGCGCCAATCAAAATTCTGACCAACAACCTGTTGTACGATTTTTCGCAAGTGCCGATCCCGACCGACGAAGTGGATCCCGAGCAGGTCGCGCGGCCGCGACCATGGTCGATGGGCGAGATTGCGCGTTTCATTTTATTCATTGGTCCATGCAGTTCGGTGTTCGACTACACCACCTATCTGCTGATGTGGTTTGTCTTCAAGTGCAGAGACTTGGGATTGGCGCCGCCCCCGGAACTCGCCGCGCGCTTCGCCCATGCCAGCGCCGCCAATCCCGATTCCACTTACGCGGCGGCATTATTCCAGACCGGATGGTTCGTCGAGTCGTTACTCACTCAAACCTTGATTATCCACGTAATACGAACCAACAAGGTCCCGTTCATTCAGAGCCGCGCCAGCTGGCAGCTGATCATGACTTCCGGTGCGATCATGCTCGTTGGTATGTGGCTGCCATCCTCGCCAATCGGGCAATGGCTGGGCCTGGTCCCGCTGCCATCGCAGTATTGGCCTTTCTTGTTAATAACGCTTCTTTTATATGTCGCGCTAACGCAAGCGGTTAAGGTGTGGCTGGTTCGCAGGAATTGGATTTAAAGCGGGGTTAATTCCGTTACGCGGCCCTCGCCAGTGAGTCATGTTCCAATGCGGCACCTACTTCTGAGGCCGGAGCGACTTGCTTCGTCCGGGGCAGCAGCCGCGCCGAATTGAGAATAAAGGTTAGTTCCGAGGTGACGTGAATGAATGCGGCGAGCGTCGGACTAAGAAGACCCGCGGCCGCGAGCGCGATTCCGATCAAGTCAACTCCGATTGTGCCGGCGAAATTCCACCAGATGATCCGGCGCGTCCGGCGCGCAATCTCCAGAGTCTCGGTGAATTTCACCAGGTCGTTGCCGAGCAGCACCACGTCCGCACTTTCGCGCGCAACGTCGGTGCCCGAACCCATCGCGATGCCGACGTTCGCTTCCGCCAACGCGGGAGCGTCATTCACGCCATCGCCGACCATCGCGACGATGCGGCCGCTCGCCACCAGGCTCCTGATCCGCGCGAGCTTCTTCTCCGGCATAAGGTCGGCTTCGACTTCATTGATACCAAGGGCGCGGGCGACCATCTCGCCAACCGGCAGGGTATCTCCGGTCAGCAAAACGCTCCGGATGCCCATCCGATTCAACGCCTCGATAGCGCGCCGTGCCTCCGGCCGGACGGTATCGGCGATAACAATCGCTCCAAGAAAGCGTCCGTCGCGAGCGACGAAAGCTTCCGAGGAGCTATCGGCGCCGGCGGCGACGTTGCGTGGCAATTCGATCGCGTGATCGGTCAGGAGTCGCCGATTGCCGACGAGGATCGTCGCGCCATTCACGATCGCCTTGATGCCGCGGCCGGGCACGTAGTCAAACTCCTCGGGCTCCTGGAGGGAATGGTTTCTCGCTCGCGCGAGAGTAACGATCGCTTTGCCCAGCGGATGCTCCGAGCGCACTTCCGCCGACGCCGCAGCTACCAGGACCTCGGCTTCGGAGACACCCGCGACCGGAACTATCGATTGCACTTCGGTGCGGCCAAAGGTCAGTGTTCCGGTCTTGTCGAGGACGACGGTATCCACCCTGCCCAAAGTTTCCAGGTAGAGGCCGCCTTTGATAATCGCTCCAAGGCGCGCCGAGCGGCCAATGCCTCCGAGAATTGCCAACGGCGTGCCGGCGGCGATGCCGCACGCGCCCGCTACGATTATTACCGAAATCGTTGAAAGCGCGTCGCGCGTGATGATGAACGTGATTGCTGCGGCCGTGAGCGCAAAATAAACGAGATACCCGGCGAGCCGATTTGCCAGTTGCTGCACCGGCGCACGCGAACGCTCGGCGTGCTCGACGGCCTCGATGATTCTGCCGTAGCTGGTATCGCGTCCGATGCGCTCGACGCGGATCTCAAGCGCTCCCGTTTGATTGATAGTTCCAGCGTATACGACCGAGCCCGGTAGCTTCTCAACCGGCATCGACTCGCCCGTAATCCGCGCCTGGTCGACAAATGAGTGGCCGCTCAGCACGGTGCCGTCTACGGGAACGAGACCGCCAGGGTTGACGAGCACGGAATCGCCGGCTCGTAACTGATCGATGGAAGTTTCGCGGAAAGTTTCGCGCACGCCGCCGGCGCTTCGGACGATGACCGAACGCGGCAGGAAATCCGTCAAATCCCGGATCGCGCGTCTTCCGCGAGAAACGGTCATCCCCTCGAGGACCTCGGCAATCAGAACGAACAGTGTGATGATGAGCGCCGTGAAGAACTGGGAAATCGCGGCGGCCGCCACAAGGGCAATGCTCATGGACAATTCCATGGTCATCCGCCGCGCGGCGGCGTTCCCGGCTGCCTCCTTGAAAATTGGCCAACCGCCGATCAGGACGCCCAGGACGCCGATCAGGCTGACTCGCGGAAAGGGTTCCCACACACGGAACCACACTGCCGTCGCGGCGAGCGCGACCAGGATGATCCGCGCTGCTTCGATCCCACCGAGGACATGGCCGCTTTCGTGCTCCTCGACGGAGGGCGGGAGTGCCCCGCTCTGTTTTTGGTCGAGTGCGGCCGCACGCTCGATTCGTTCCTGCTGATCCATACGGCCCCCAGCTACTTCAGGTAAGCCTGGACGATTTCGATCAGCTCTTCGGCGCCCCGCGCACGGGAGCCGCGTTCATGATCCGGATCGACGACATGCATCCGGATGTGATCCTCGATAACCTCCGCCATCAAGCTGTTCATCGCGCCGCGCGCCGCGACGACGAGATGAAGCACGTCCGAACAGCCGCGTTCCTCTTCCACTGCGCGTTCCAGCGCCTCCACCTGGCCGCGAACCCGTCGCACCCGGTTCAGGAGCTTGGTCTTTTCTTTTATGGTATGTCCCATGTGAACCCTCTATACCCTAGGGGATATAGTAATACACCGCCGAGGCACCCAGGTCTAGGGAGGTTACCCTCACAATATTCAAATTCCACGACACCGTATGGGGTATAGTGTTCTACCGCTGGCCGCGTCGCATTTTCTGCCCATCTCTGCTAGATGGCGAGACATGAAGCCATGCCATGCCGCAGCTGGCGTGTGGCCTCAGGGTCTTTCGTCACGAGAAGTCTTCAGGCGAGACTCGTCAAGAACGTGCGTTTTCGACCTACCTGCAATGAGGAAATGACTGTTTATGCTGGTTGAAGAAGCTAAATGGCTAAATCGGCAGTTGAATGACCTGCGCCCGAACGAAATCTACCCGATGTGCAACCTAGGAAGTTCAACCGAGCATTTTCGGAGAGTCGAACAGCAGTACATCGACAAATTGCTGTTCGAGCAAGCTCGGCTTAATAACCTGCCAGTAATTCATGTCGACGCGAAAGCCGCTCCCGGGGTAGATATCGTAGGAGATCTAACCGATTTATCGTTTCCGGGTCGACTGGCTGAACTTAACGTTCGCTCAGTCATGTGTTGCAATCTCTTGGAACATGTAACTGATCGCGCCGTAGTCCGTGATGCGATCTTGTCGATATTGCCGCCTGGGGGCTACATCATTGTAACGGTGCCGTATAGATTCCCTTACCACCCAGATCCGATAGACACGATGTATCGACCAACCATCCAGGAACTATTTGCTTTATTTGCAGGGACTTCCCTTCACAAAGCCGCTTTTGTTCGTGCGAGTCGCTTTGCCCATGAAATGAATAGCAACTATCGAGCCTTATGCAGGATGGTGGCGCGAAGTGCGGTGCCTTTCTACCGGCCGCAGGGGTGGTGAGCAACTTTGAAAAGGCTCGGTGAAATCGCAGCCGGCTACAAAGTGACCTGTGTCATCCTCCGCAAAGCGCTCGGCTAATCTGCCCATTCCTGACGACGCTGCCCGCAGACCGAAGACCCAAACCAAAGCGTGGGAATTCTCCGGATTCAAAACTGGCTGTCAGGCGCCAAGGCGAGTTTCGTGCGGTGCCTATTTAAGATGGATTCTATTGAATGATCCCAGCGGGAGTCGAACCCGCGTTCGCTCGATTCTTTGCTGGATAGCGGGAGCGACGCGGCAGCATTGGCGCGTGAGTGAAACCGGACTACAGATAGCGAATGGATGCGCGACAGTTGGATGGCACCACCTAGCGCAACCTCCTATGGGATTTTAGCCTGCTGGCATTGCGAAGGAGTCAGCGATGAGCTTAGCGCCTGAGGTTGCTCTTGCGGAAATTCTCAAATCTTCCGACGTTGCCCCGGCGAGCGCGGCCAATGTGCGTATCGTCGGTGACGACCCGGTAATTCCGACGCGCTATCGCATCGGCGCCGCCGGTTCGGCGGTGATTGCGGCGGCTGGCCTCGGGGCGGCCTCGATCTGCGAGATGCGAACGGGCCGTAGACAGGAAGTCGAAGTAGATGTTCGCGCCGCCGTTGCATCGTTGCGCAGCCCCAGATACATGAAGCTCGACGGTCACGCCCAGCGCGATCCGATGGATCCGCTATCGGGCTTCTACCAGGTAAGCGCCGGGCGCTGGGTCTTCGTCCACTGCAATTTCCCGAACCTTCGCGATCGCAACCTTGCAGTGCTCGGTGTCGCGGCCCCGAAAAAGGAAGACATGGCAGCCGCCGCTGCGAAATTGGAGGGAAAAGCGCTGGAAGACGCGTTTATGACGTCGGGCGGATGCGGCGCTTTCGCCCGCACGACGGGGGAATGGGCTCAACATCCGCAGGCTGCGGCAGTGGCATCACTACCGTTGGTGGAGATCGTGCGGATCACCAACGCGCCCCCTGAGCCGTTACCAAGAGGCGAGCGTCCGCTCGCGGGCGTTCGTGTGCTCGATCTCACTCGGGTGCTCGCCGGGCCGACCTGCGCGCGGACGCTCGCCGAGCATGGCGCAGATGTCCTCAAGATCACCGCTCCGCACCTGCCCAATTCCGGCTCGGTCGAACTGGACACCGGCCTTGGCAAGCTGTCCGCGCATCTGGATCTGCGTAATCAGCAGGACGTCGAGACACTGCTGACGCTGGTGCGCGGTGCTGATGTGTTCTCGCAGTCGTATCGGCCGGGAGCGCTCGCCAGCCGCGGCTTTTCGCCGGAAGCCCTCGCGGAGATACGTCCCGGTATCGTCTGCGTCGAGTTGCGTGCGTGGGGTCGCGAGGGTCCCTGGCACGAGCGGCGTGGTTTCGACACGATTGTGCAAACCGCTACGGGGATGGCGTTGGTGTCGGGCGGTGGCACGGAGCCGCGGCTAATGCCCGTATCCGCGATCGATTACGTCAGCGGCCATCTGATGGCGTATGGAGCGATGGTCGCGTTGGCGCGTCGCGTCCGCGAGGGAGGAAGCTGGCTGGTACGCGTGTCATTGGCGCGTACCGGCAAATTCATCGTCGATCGCGGCCTGCTTGACGCCGCCTCGCTCGAAGGCGTTCCCGGTGACCTGCCGGCGGATGAGATCGCGCGTCTCACTATCGAAACGCAGACGCCACTGGGCCGCCTGCGTCATCTCGCGCCGGTCGTGCAAATGTCCGAGACCAGGGCGCGATGGACGCGCCCGCCGGTTCCACTCGGCACTCACCCTGCGTGCTGGCCCGATTAGCGAGACTCATAATTCAGAGAGGTCGCACAAGTGCAAGTGGGCGACGCCTGCCAGAAATTCCAGAGCGTCGCGCAGCGGAGCAGGGTACTCGTCCTGAGTTTGGACCTTGCGCGAAAGAACATCGGTAGACGGTCGCCGCATCAGTCGTAGCGCAATTGTGGAAGTGAAATGAGTAGACCACGAGTATTCCTTCTAGCGCTCGCAGTCTTGTGTCTCATGTTAGGCAAGGCACACGCGCAGTATGCGTATGTCACACACCCCGACGCGTTAGTTGAATCACGAGCGACCACCGCGGTGTTACCCGCAAACCCGTACCGTGCCTTCGTCTACTGCGTAATCGCGAGCCCCCATAAGGGCGAGCCGCTTGCGCCTTCTGTCGTGAGAATGGGCAACGCTACAACGGGCGTGCTCGTACAGTATCCTGATCGCCCAGCGAAGCTTTGGGGGAACACAGGTACGGTCTGGGTCTTTTCGGACCAAACGGCACTGATTTCCTGCACCGAACTTGTCATCCCTCCATACCGAACGCCGCAGCACGGCGGCACCAGTTAACACCGAACCTTCTCGCAAAGGTGGATGGTTTTACCTGGGCCGTGAGCGGCTCCAGCGCTGCCGCTAAATGGAGCGAACGGGTTTCCGCGGTAAAATCGAGGGTCTTTGGCTTGCGCGTGCTCGGCATACCATCGCCTTAGGATCCGCGCAAAATGAAGAGGACTGGAACCGACTGATTTTGGGCAAAATCAATTTACCGCAACATTTTGCAACCAGCAATTTAGCCAGTTAAATTCAGGCTCCTGAGAAAACCCACCACCGTAGCGGTGGGGTTGGTCAATCGACGCGCCACCGACAACCGGCCTCTCACAACGCAGCGCGGATCGCTCAGCACGTCACATGGAGAATGGCATTTGTTCGCTTGGGTTGGTTGGCAAGTGTCTCGATAGCTTCGTCCGTAGGCAAAATCAGCAGAGCGACTTTTCGGCGACGCGCCTCGAGTTTCACCTCGTTCATCACCGGAAGCGATCCATATCTTCCCGTGCCGACTACGAGGCGTTGGCACTTCCAGGGTATCTCTTCCTCGACCGAAACCGGGGTATGTCCGAACTCCTCGCGGAATCTTTTCGAAGCCTTCTTCTTGCGCTTGCGAATCCTGCCGCGGTCAATGACGACGTCACGTTCATAGGTAACGCCATCAATTTCGATTCTACCGAAGTGAAATTTGCCGAAGTCCACGGCGGAGATCCCCATTTCGTGTTAACACCTATTGACTTTCTCTTCGAGCCATTCCCATAGCACTTCATTGACGGTCTCGGGCTTTTCCATGTGAGGGAAATGGCCCGCGTCCTTGATGATCACCGCGCGCGCGGTCGGGATGTTCTCGCTCAGCACTTTACTCGCAGCCTCGAATGGAAGGGGTTTGTCATCATCTCCGCAGATAATCAGAGCGGGAACCTGCACCGCGGCTAGTCGGTCGGTGAAATCGAGACGGCAGAACCCTCGACATATTGCTTTACTCGCATTGATAGGAGGCTTGCAGGCCTCCCTGATCAGCATGGCTTCGATTTCCACCGCGTATGGATTGTATCTGCCGAATTTCTCATGCGTGATGAAGGTCTGAAAGAGCGTCTGCCGACCCTGAAGTGTCTCGTAGAGCTGCAACACTTGATCTTCGGTAACCGTCAATTGCTTGCCTGCCGAATACGATCCGATAAACACAAGTCCAACGACCTCATCCGGGTAATCAAAATAATATTGCAGCGATATTGGGCCACCGAATGAGTGGCCTAGGTGAATCGCTTTCTGCACTCCTAATTCCTTCAAGATGGTATGCAGGTCGGAGGAATGGATCTTTGTGTCGTAGATCTCGGCTTCAGGCTTTCCCGACAGGCCGCAGCCTCGGAGGTCGTGCAGGATGCAACGGTACTTCTTGCTTAAGATCCGCGTTTGCAAGAAGAATTGCTGTCCAAACCCCATGTTGCCGTGCGTGAACACGAGCGGAAACCCTTCTCCCTCTAGTGCGTAGTGAACTTCCACCCCATCGGGAGCTGTTAGGAAAGGCATGGACGCCTCCATATTTATGAATTAATTCTCTCCACTCGCACGCGCTGTGGCTCGGAAGTTCGCGGGCGCTGTGCTCGCGTCTCGGGAAGAGGCCCGCGCCGATTTCTACGTTTGCCAGCCCCGCGGCGACGATACTTTTCAACCATGTAGGCCTGCCGCGGCCGACCCTCCGTCGACCACCAGGGTTGTTCCGGAGACGTAGCCCGACTCGGGTGCGGCGAGTAACAGCGCGACGCGGGTGCACAAACCTACCCTTCGGATTCCGGGTGGCACAATTGGCGAGAATACCCACGACACCGTCACCGAAATGGTGATTGTGGACCACCGACCTGTCACGTCGGACCACAAGATGAAAAAGCAGGCTGTCCGCCCGAGGTTCCCGGCCCGTTATCGGCCTGCGCGTGTTAACACGCGCGTTCTCGGTTGTCCGGCGCAGCCTGCCCTTAGTTCCGCCGTAACACAGAAGATGCCGACCCCGCAAACGGGACCTGGGCCTCCGCTCATCAACCGGGCTGTAATGGCGACAATGACTAGCGAGCAGTCGAGTCGAATTCTCCGGCGTCTTCGGCGCGAGGGACACCGACCGATCGTCTTTCCGCAGCCCGCTGCCTCTTCCCGGTGCCGGGTGATACAAGAGGGCCTAGTCGCTTGGTCTACTGGTAAGTCGATGCTCTGCCAGAATTGCTCGGCTGAAAATCCCCGGGACGCGAAGTTCTGCATTCAGTGCGCAACTCCCTTCCGGCACCGCTGTCAAAAGTGCGGTTTCGAAAATCCATCCGAAGCCAGATTTTGCGCGCAATGCGGAGCGCCGCTCGACGTCGCCGCGCCGATTCGTGCAGAAGCTGAGCCAAACGACGGCCTAACCGGCGAGCGGCGGCATCTAACGGTGCTGTTTTGCGATCTGGTGAACTCGACCAGCATAGCGGCACAGCTTGATCCTGAAGAATGGCGGGAGATCGTCGCCGGGTATCATCGCGCGGCCGCGCAGGCAATCGAGCGCTTTGGCGGGCATGTCGCGCAGTACCTTGGTGACGGCGTAATGGCATTCTTCGGCTTTCCCGAGGCCCACGACAACGATGCGGAGCGTGCTGCCCGCGCCGGCCTGGCGATTCTCGACGCCATGTCGAAACTCAACGAGCACCCTACGCACCCAAAGCTCGCGGCACGGATCGGCATCGATTCAGGTGCGGTGGTGGTTGGCGCTGGCGCCGGCGGGGACGCCGATGTTTTCGGCGATACTCCTAACATCGCCGCGCGAGTTCAGGGAGCGGCCGCTCCCGACACGATACTGGTAACCGCGAATACTCATCGGCTGATCTCGGGGCTGTTCGTAGTTGAAGATCGCGGAGCACAGGCGCTCAAGGGCATCGAACAGCCGGTCCAACTGTACCGGGTAATCCAATCAAGCGGATTGCGAGGTCGGCTCGAAGCCGCTGCAGCAGCGCATGCACTTACTCCATTCGTCGGGCGTGAGGACGAATTGCGCTCGCTGATGAATCGTTGGGAGCGCGCGCTCGACGGGGAAGGCCAGGTGGCGCTGATCGTAGGCGAGGCCGGGATCGGCAAATCGCGCCTGGTGCAGCGCTTCCATAAACAGATCGCGGGGACGCCGCACACCTGGGTCGAGGCGGCGGCCGGGGCATTTTTCCAAAACACGCCCTACTACGCGGTTACTGAAATGCTGCGCGAGCTTCTGGCGTGGCGCGGCGACGAGTCGGCGGAGGAGCAGCTCACGCAACTGGAAACCCGGCTGGAACTGGCAGGCCTCAAGCCCGCCGAAGCTTTGCCGCTAATTGCGCCGCTCTTGAATCTGCCGATGCCGGCCAAGTATCGACCGTTATCGCTTTCACCCGAGCAGCAGCGTCGCCGCTTGCTGGCAACATTGGTCGGGTGGGCGCTGGGCGCCGCCCGAGTGCAGCCTATAGTGATCGCGATCGAAGATTTGCATTGGGCCGATCCTTCGACGCTGGAGCTGCTCCAGCTTCTCGTAGAGCAGGGGGCGACGGCGCGGCTGCTGCTCCTGTACACTGCGCGCCCCGAGTTTCGCGCTCAATGGCCGCTACGGGCTCACCATACGCAGCTCGCGCTCAACCGGCTGAGCTCGCGCAACGTCCGCACGATGGTGGAAAAGGTTGCGGCGCACGAAACATCGCATGGGGCACTGACAGAAGAGACCATCGCGACCGTGGTCCAGCGCACCGCAGGGGTGCCGCTCTTCGTCGAGGAGTTGACGCGGGCGGTGCTCGAACGGGGCGAGGCGAAACTCACCGAGCGCGAGATCCCGGTGACCTTACGTGACTCGTTGATGGCGCGGCTGGATCGGCTAGGGTCCGCCAAGGAGGTAATCCAGGTCGGCGCCGTGATCGGCGGCGAATTTTCCTACGACCTGTTGCACGCGATCCATCCAGTGGCCGAGGAGGATCTCCAACGTGCACTGCGCATCCTGGCCGACACGGAACTGTTGTACGTGCGTGGCATTGCTCCGGAAGCAACCTACCTGTTCAAGCACGCACTAATCCGGGACGCGGCCTACGAAGCGCTGCTCAAGAGCCGGCGCAAAGACTTGCATCGCCTGGTAGCGCGCACCATCGATGAAAAATTTCCCGCGTTCAAGGAGGCGCGCCCCGAAGTTCTGGCGCGCCACTGGACCGAAGCCGGCGAAGCCGAGCCGGCGAATGCTGAATGGTCAAGGGCGGGCAAGGCCGCCGAGGCGCGCAACGCGTTCAGCGAAGCGCTGCAGAGTTACCAGCAGGCCTTGGCGCTGCTCGACCTGTTGCCCGAGTCGCCCGAACGCGATCTTCGCGAACTGAAGCTCAGGCAATCGGTGGTACAGATGCTATGGGTCACGCGGGGCTACGCCGCGCCTGAAACGATCGACGCCACCGAGCGCGCCGCGGCACTGGCCGAGAAAAGCGGCAACCTCGCGCAACTGGTCAATCTGATGATTTTGCGAGGCGTCAGCACGCTTGTCGCGGGTGACATCCCCGCCGCCAGCGCGCTGGCCAACCTGGCGCTCGACCTTGCCCTTCGCGAAGCCGGCCCCACCTCTCTCGGCGTCGCCCATCACCTGCAAATCCTGACGCGCTACTCGCGTGGCGATCTCGCTGGCGTCGAGAAACATTTCACCGCTGGAGAGAGGTTTTTCGATGATCCCGGCCTTCAACAGTACCCGGGAGCCACCGTGTCAGCGTTCGGGTTTGCGAGTTTCAACGCATTGGTGCTTGGCCGGCCCGACGTTGCCCGCGCAAGGATGGCCCGGATGATGGCGGCGGCAAATCGGGACAACCCATTTTACGCCACGCTTTCGGGGTACTACGCGGCCGTGCTGCGCGCCCTCCTGAGAGAATACGAGCACGCCGAGGCCTTGGCGGCGCAAGCGCTCGAGCTGTCGGAAAAACATCAATTTCAGCTTTTGGCGCTGCACTCCAAATGCGTTCTCGGTCAGGCGCGCGCGTACCTGAACCGCGCGCCCGAGGGCATTATGCTGATCCGGCAGGGAATTGTCGGCCTACTCGACATCGGGGCGCGCCTGGGCCTCAATAATTTCACGGCGCAAATCGCGGAGGCGCTGGCCCGCCAGGGCGCCATCGTCGAAGCGTTGGAAACCGTCGAACAGGCTCTTCAAACGAAGAACCCCAACCCTGAGACCCTCAGGCTGCGCGGCGAACTGCGGCTCAAACAGGGGCAGACTGAACTGGCCGAAGCCGATTTCCGCGAGGCCGTCGCCTTTACGCGTCGAGGCGGCGCAAAATTCTATCAATTGCGCGCAACGATGAGCCTCGCGCGGCTGCTCGCGAAGCAAGGTCGCCAGGACGAAGCGCGCTCGATGCTCTCCGAAATCTACGGCTGGTTCACCGAGGGCTTCGATACTCGTGATCTAAAAGACGCGAAGGCACTGCTCGACGAACTCAATGCGTAGCCGGTTCGGTCCGCCCGGGACTGGATATCCTCCGCCTCGGCCAACGATCCAATTCCAGCAAACACGACGAGTGCTGCTGGATCATTGTGATGCGAGCCGAATGTCTGCTGGGGGTAAGCTCGAGGGCCAATCAATTTCCGGATTTTGATGAGGCGCCTTGACGATGAAGGCCACAGAGTCGCGCCTCCAGCGTAAAATTTGCTGGTTCACGGGTTGAGCCTGCGCATTTCGTTTGCACAAGCAGTTACAAAAAGCATATAGGGAAGCTATCTCGGCTAAAAATATCTTAATCTGCCCTTTAGTTTGCGCTTTCCCAGGCCTCTCGAGCCCTCCGAGACAAATGCGATTCGTGTACTTGGCGTCACTTTCTGCCTCTGCAAGACAAGCGGTTAGGCTTAACAATTCTCCGGCTCACTCCGGCTCATAGGACTGGTTTTCGAGAGAGAAATTATGCGGACTGGACAGAAAATGACGGATAGGTCGCTGAGATCAACCGCAATCGCCCTTGCTGCGCTCGCGATCGGCGGACTTGCCTTCGCCGCCGGCGCGGGAGTGAGGATCAAGGGAAACCATCCAGCCGAACTGGCGCGCCTCAGTCCGTTGGTGCATGCGGACCCGGCAATGAAGCTCCATCTGACCGTCGTGCTCGGCATTCACGATCAGGCGAAGCTCGAACAACTGCTCGCCGACCAACAGAATCCGTCATCTAGCCAATACCATCGATGGCTCACGCCGGAGCAGTTCAACCGGCGCTTCGGGCCGACCCAGGCGCAAGCAGACGCGGTGGTACAGTGGCTCAAGAGCCTGGGCTTGCAGGTCAAGTCTATCAACCGGCTCGGCCGCACGATTGACGTGACCGCCAACGTCAGCCAGGCGGAAGCTGCTTTTGCGACCGTGATCGTCACGAGCGGCGCGAACTTCGGCAACACCTCCGACCCGTCGATACCCGCGAAATTCGATGGCGTGATCGTGGGGATCCAGGGGCTCGACAACATGCGTGCCGTAGTGCCCGCCGGGTCCCATAGCCGAGTGCCTTCGGCCGGCGAAGCTCTGCCGCACGCGCCGATGCTTGCGCTGGCCGATGGCGCTCACCCCAAAGCTGACAGCGGCGGCGCGTCCCTGCCTGGTGCAAACGTCGGCGGCTCGACCGCCTTCGGTCCGTTCGATGTCGAGACGTTTTACAATGAGGCACCCCTGATCACGGCGGGCAATGGCGGCACTGCTTCCCCGGACTGCGTCGCGCTAGCTGAGGATTCGGATTACCTCGACACAGCAGTAACCCTGTTCGCCTCGACCTTCGGTTTCACGCCATTCAACATCACGCGCGTGTTGCCTGACGGAACCTCACCCGGCAGGAATGGCGACGCCAACGAGACGGAGGCACTGCTCGATATTGACTACGCTCATGCGACTGCGCCCGCGACACCGATTCACGTCTACGTGAACGGGAACCTTTATACTTCTATCCAGAGCAGCATCACGGACAACGTGTGCGGCGCTATCAGCATCAGCTTCGTCTACTGCAGCTCCTCGTCACCGTTTTTCACCGGGCTCGATACGCTCTTTGCGCAGGCGGCTTCCCAGGGTCAGTCGGTATTCATTGCCTCGGGCGACTGGGGCGCGGCTGGCCTAATGTACGATGCCACCAGCAATTCCTGCGTGATCGGCACAACCCTGAATGTCAGCGAATTGGCCGCCAGCCCTCACGTCACAAGCGTGGGCGGGACCACCTTCAGCCCGCAGTACGATTCGTCAGGCAACGATACCAGCGTGGTCGGCGTCGCCCCGGGCGGAATCGAAACCGGATGGAATGGGAGCGGTGGCGGCGCGAGCCAAATTTTCCCCAAGCCCGCATGGCAGACCGGCCCCGGCGTGCCCAGCGATTCGGCGCGCGACCTTCCCGACGTGGCGATGATCGCATGGTCCCCCTTCGTCTTCATCGGCGCGGACGTAAGTGGCGTCGCAGAGATCCAGTGCTGCTGGGGCGGCACCAGCCTTGCGGCGCCGCTATGGGCGGGATACTCGAGGGTGATCGCCAATCAGCACGGCGGCGCGCGCCTTGGGCTGCTCAATCCGACGATCTATAGCCTGGCTAACACGGGCCTCCTGGTCAATGGAATCGAGGACGTAACCTCCGGCAACAACTCCTACAATGGCGTGACCGGATATAACGCTGGAGCCGGTTACGACCTCGTCACCGGCTGGGGAAGCGTCGACATGAGCGCGTTCGCTTCCGCTTACAACGGCTCGCCGACTCCGACGCCCACGCCCACTCTCACTCCTACTCCCACTCCCAAGCCGACCCCGAAGCCTTCTCCAACTCCGACGCCCACACCCATACCAACTCTGACGTCCACACCCATACCAACTCCGACACCGACGCCGGTAATCAGAGCGCTGCACTTCGGGTCCGACCCCGTGTCCTTGCCCAACACCGTATTTGGCGTGACCGGCGCCGCCAGCGCGCCCGTCCAGGTCCATCTGAAGGATCCCAGTGGCTCCCCGGCGCTTCCTATCACACTTGAGGGGATAGAGTTCGTCGGGCCCAACTCCGGGGACTTCGCCATACAGTCCTCGACCTGTCCGCCGGTGATGACGCCGGGACTTGAATGCTTCCTGAATCTGACCTTCACACCTACCGGGCTGGGACTCAGAACCGCCAGGCTGAAAATCTTCGACAACGCGAGGAACCGACCTCAGGTCTTCCATCTCTCTGGCTACGGGGTGAAAGGCAGGCTGCCGCGCTCGCCCACTGCGCTGTTCTTCGGCAAGGTCGCGAAGGGAAGCGGCAAGACACTGCCAATAACGCTGACCAACCCAGAGACCGTCGCCCTCAGTATCACTTCGATTGCGATCAAGGGGCTTAATGCCCCCGAGTTCGGAGAGATCGACAACTGCGTTGGCACCCTAGGGGCAGGCAAGTCCTGCACGATCACGGTCACCTTCACGCCGACCGCGGTGGGCCACCAGTATGGCAAGGTGAAAATATTCGACGCCGCCCGCCGAAGCCCGCAGGTCGTCCCAGTACAAGGCTCGGGGACAACGTAGGTGCGGGCGGAACACCCGGAGAACAACCATAAGGCCAAGGTCCAAGCCGGACGCTCACGACACAAGCGCGTCAAGCCGAGAGCAAAGTCAGACGCGCGGGGCAAAGCGGACTGACAAGCCTGCGGGTCCGTCTCGACGCGAAAGCCCACCAGTGCTGGGCTTTCGTGCTCAGGCTCACTGATTAGGAATCAATTACGGGGCTGGAACGCGTCGACCGCGAGCGCGACCATCCCGCGGCGCCGGATGGGGGGTTGCCATGCAACCCTCCGCGCTCGCCACGATGAGGCGCGAGGCGAAATCGGCCGGGCCGGGCGGGGGACGCCCAAGAAATCGGATCGCGAGCGCGCGTCGGGCCCGTCCTCCGGGAACTTTTTCAGGATTTGAATGACGTCGACAGAAAAGCCGGCGGTATGGTACGTGTCGCTTCCGTCGAAGGGAATTCAGATGAAGCGTAAGCATAGCGCCAAGAGGCCGCCTCATACGGGGCCGGTCAAGTGTTCACACTCGGCTGTCGGAAGGCGGGTCAGGTGCCGATTTTCGGGCGGACTTTGCTAGCAGGCCGAGTCGGTGCAACGGTACTGAAACCGCCGACGGCCTAGGTGAACAGAGTTGCGGAGACGTTCACGATGACGTCAGCCGAAACTCACCGTTTCAACACAACATTGGAGTGGGCTATGAAAAGGGTTTTTTGTCGCTGCTCGATGCCTCTTGTGACATTCTTGTTTTTACTGATCGCCGGCTATGCAGTCAACGCCAACGCGCAAGTCCCTATGAAGATAATCACAATTTACAATAATTCTAAAAAAGATACGATTTATCCAGTGCTCGCGGGCTATGCGGGAGATGTCGATTTGTGGCTCCAAGCTCAATTTAATGTATCAACAAGTAATTCTTTCGTCCAAACTTTTTGTAATAATAACCCGGCTCCCGGCGGCGTTGTTAAATGTCCTTCAAATGGTGGTCCAAGCGGCCTTCCTCCTCCATTGTTTAGAGCTTACATCAATCTGGACAAAGGCATCCTTCCGGGAGAATCTGTATTTATCAATGTTCCATTTTATACGCAATTGGTAGACACTTCTGGAACGTTAGGTATGTATTCGGGTCAGTTTATTGATTGGTGGAACGCTCAGCGGATCTTTTTCTATGATGGCAAAACAGCCATAACTGGCGCTTATAATTACAATGTTGATCAGAATGGTAAAATAGTTGGACCGACTCCGGTCACTCCTATTACTGGTGCGGAGGTTCCTTCTAGTACTGCAGTCAATCCGTTTAATTGTGAACCAGTGAAAGTCGTGTACTATATAGGCCCCTTCTCAACGGGCAGCATTCCGTTCCAGCTTGGAGAATACACTTTTGCTGCCGCGGAGGGCCCGCCGCCGGGTGGATTGCTATCCTCTGGCTCTCCTTTCACAATCGATCTAACCAAGACCAATTTTAATATTTCTGCGGTCGATGGTATATATATGCCAGTCGCAATGGAGGCCATGCTTACAGACGACCCAACTCCGGCAGATAGTCAGTATCTAGGCAGCAATGAAACATTGGAGGAGTTTAGACCAAGGCTAGACAATTTTAGGCAAAACGGACCTGGCAATATCCAATGGCCATATTACTGGCCATCTTACTTTTCTTTTACAGACTGCGGCCAACCACCTATACCTTGTATCCTTCATCAAGACCAACCTTACGACGGTGATTTACCGTACCCGCTTCCCTCGATACCTTCGGCTAACGTGCTTTTTGCTGAATCTTACAAAACTCCTGCTCCGGCCCCTCCGGTGCTCTCTTCAAATACAGAAGACGACGACGGCCTTCATCCCATGTTGGGTAGCACTGCGCAGGGAATGGTAACGTTGTGGAATAAATGCACAAGCTCTTCAGACAACAATAGTGATACATGTAAAAAGATCCGAACTGTATTTGATTTTTTCAGTAGTGATTACAATAAGACATGTGGCTTCAGCGGTAGCCCAAGCACGACGACGATGCTGACTCAAGTGTATGGTTGGGCACAGTTTGCTAACTGCTCGCCCCCGCTTGTGAGCACCTCCGGTTATGGCACCGCGATTGTAGATTTTTGCGGTTTGCAATATAATTATTTAATAAAAACCACGAAGGCTGAGGACATATTCAATCCTTACACAGAGCTGATTCATGAAACTCTTGAATCGAACGCGTACGCATTCTCTATAGACGACAAAGCGGCTTTTAAGAGCGTACCGTCCATGGGAATGGGTACGAGCCCTGGACTCATCATTACCCTAGGAGGGCCCGAAGGCTTGGTAAACAGGAAACAAACGCCTTTACCTGATGCCAAAACCTTCGAAAAAAACTGTCATTAGTAGGTGTGGGGCGGATTTCAATCCGCCCGACGACTCCGCGTAACGGGAGCGCGGCTACGTGGCGGGGCTTCATGCCTGCCATCTAGCAGAGATGACCAGAAAACCGAAGGGCGAGCTACGTCATCACGCACGGAAATGGCCCGCCAATAATTTTCTCTAAATCTGAGGCGCCGTGAGGGCGTCGGGCAAGGTCGGCAGCCTCACGAGGGGCGACGGCTCGCAGAGGCGCCAGCGGAACGCGCGGCGGCCGGTTAGTGGTCAGCTACTGCGGGGGCGGATGGCACGGCAGCTTGTGCACAGCGGAGTAACGATACACGCGGCCGTTCCAGTGGAAAGTCCCAAACTCTGGTCCAAAAGCCAAATTGAGCGTGTTAAGTTGCCCCTCCTCCGTCTCGTCGCGCGCGTCGGCGGGTGCGTAGGCTACGTAAGTCGACGAACCAGGCGTCAGTGCGGGCTGGAGCGGCGGCTGGAAATCCATTTTAGTGAAATTCCCCGCCTGTAGCCAACCGGTAGCACCTGCATGCTGGTTCGGCATCGGAACCCATTGCGGCTCCATTTCCGTGCCGCTGAGGCTTAGAGAGCGATAGCGGGTGGTGCCAGCCTTATCGGTCCGAAGCTCGACCAACAAGGGAATCTTAGAGGAGTACTCCGCGCCGAGATCATCACATACGTTTGATTCCCGCATGGTCTTTGAATCTTCGCCATTGAAAACCATGTCCAGAAAGCCACATCCCCAGGTCGCGAGCGCGAGGCCTCCGCACATAAGCGCGAGCTGAATCATTGCTGAACGGCGCGAGGTGCTGGCGAGGCGAATTCGGCGTAAGAGTCGCGCGCAGCCGCTCACAGTAGCGGTCGAAGGTGAGTTTGTTTTGAAGGTTCCGGCGCGGCGGCCCATCGCTACTTTTCCTTGAGCCGCAGTTCGTCGCTGGCGACACACTGGTCTAGGTGGCCGCCCACGGCCGGCGGCGCCGGAGGGGTAGTGTCTAGCTGCGCTTCGTATGCCTGTTGCGTAGGGAAAGTGGCAACTATCTTCCAGTGCACCAGGGGCGCGTTGGGGCTCACTACGATGCCCCTAAATTGTTGAGGTCTCATAGGGAACGGCGACATCAAGTACCAACTCTTCTGAACGTCCGCGGTTCCCGATACAGCGATTGGGCCGCTTGCAGCGCGAAGCGGCATCGGCATCATCAACCAGGCGACCAGGGCGAGCGCGGCGGCATGGCGGCCCTTCATGGACCGCAATTCAATCCAGCGCAGCGCCTGCGGTCGATCACTCTCAGCTCAGCGCATAGCTCGCTCGCGTGGGTGTCGCAAGCTTCTGTTTGATGATCGGGTCGGCCTCTCTGCTTCACCTGAAGACCGTCAGCCCGATCGTGGCCACGACCAGAATCACCAAAGCAACGATAGCTTGAATTGGCTGTATCCAGGCTTGGTAGAGAGCCACGCACAAAGCGCCTATGACTACCGCGAACACAATCGTAAGGTCGGTCTTAGAGAACACGTTGTTTCTACTGGCCTACTGAACCTATGCAAAGCGCAGCGGCGTGGCGGGGACCTGTCTGGCATATGCCAGAGACGACCAGGAAACCGAAGGGCGGGCCAAGTCCTCGTCATTCATCGGCCTTCACCCATTCCCGCTGTTCTTGCAGTTCTTGCTGTTCCCGCAGCCTCCACCGGCTCCCCGTTTTGGGTTGCGGATTCCGTTCCCGAGCCCCTTTTTTTTCGGGTTCCGTTCCCGGCCTGTCGAGAACTGCATTTGTGCTTCTCCCGGTGAGTCAGATTGTATCTCGCGAATGCTGTTCCCGCCCCTTACGTTGGGGTTTCGGGAACTGCATTTTTCCCGCCCCGTCCGCACCGCTCTCGCCATCGCTCCGGCCGCCGCTCTCGGATTCCGTTCCCGGTTCGCGTATGTAAGGGCCGGAACTGAATTCTTCATAAAATACTTGAACGCGTCTTTCTTTACTCTCTTGCCCTCGCGCCCACAAATGCCGGCCTCGTAACCGGCCGGCAGGCGGTTACGACTGGCGACAGCTTCATCCCAACCCCGTCCTGGATCTCGGCATAGTCCCGCGGCTCGGACTGCGTAGCGAGATACTTTCTCACCGCTCTGGCCGCCTCAGTCGGGCGCAAAAGAACCGGCTGGGAATCACTGGACCGATGGCCGCGTCCACTCGCGGGTGTGCGGGTCGACGGCGAGCATCTGCGCTTGGAATGAGGCGAAATTCAGAATTTCAGACACTTTGGTGACAGTGATAGAGCGCGCCTGCCCGTCAGCCGAACAGGCTGTTCCGCGAGAAAGCTAAAAAATCGGTATCGTTTCGATAGGGCGTGGCTAATTTCATCGGCCGTTACCGGCTGCACTAGCGGGTCTGCGTCTATTCTGATATCGAACTCGCCGATCAGAGCGCGAAATTTCGACAGCCTTAACTTTATCGTCAGCAGCTTGTTTGAAGCGGTCGTTATTAAGGATTTCGGAAGTGATCCCAATACCTACGGCAAAAGCCTTGCGCCTGAACGTCTTCTCACCATGTGTTGTTGGAAACAGCTTCGTATGGTCTCGCAGGTATGAAAGCAATTCGTCGCCGTATCCGCTCACGTCCTTGAACGATTTTGCACCCAGTTCCGAGCGAAACCTTTTTCACGATCAGCTCCCAGGGCACCCCTACAAAATCGGCATCGCCAAATGTCATGAGCCCGAGGGGTCGAGACTCTGAGAGCTGGAAGATTTTGTTCTCACCCTTAAAATATCTTCTCTCTCGCTTCCATTTACCCACGTTGTGACCGTGCCAGCGCTGTCCGCCGCCAGGACCAGCGCTCGGCGATTCATATGGCCACTTCGCAGGTCATTCTTCGCACCCCCGCTGACAGATTCTAAGGCTGGTGGCTGTCAAACCTGGCTGTCAAACATTCCCTGAGCTCGAAAAACCCTTGGTGATCCCAGCGGGAGTCGAACCCGCGTTCCCGACGTGAGAGGCCGGTGTCCTAACCACTAGACGATGGGACCAGTCGGTGAGCGCCTCCCTACACAATCGCAAGGGAGCGTTGGCTGAGGAGGGAGGACTCGAACCTCCAATCCCCTGATCCAGAGTCAGGTGCCTTGCCAATTCGGCTACTCCTCAGCGCGAACCATCATTTATAACCGACGGCAGGGCATGCGTCCATGCGCATGGCGCCGTCGGCGCGGATCGGCTGTGACTTCCGCCCGCTCAGTGCGCTGCGGAGAGCCGCAGCGTCTCGGCGTGATGGTTGACCAGCTCGTCGCAGCGCTGAAGCAACGCCGGGTCCTGGCAATATTGCTCGATCATGTAGCTGAGTTCACCGAGATCGTGCACCAACAGGCGCATGCAGCGCTCGTACTCGTCGTGCTGCTGAAGCGCCTTGAGCAGATCGCCGACCTTGTCCTCAAGCTCCGTCTCTTCGACCTCGAGCGCCAGCGCGAGCGCCCGCTCGATCGCGAGTCCGCTCGCGGCCTCGCGCGCGCCGCGCTCCAGCAACGCAGCCAGCCGCGCCACGGTCGCGTCGTCGAGCGCGACCGGGCTTGGCCGGTCGAGCATCCCCTCGAAGTCGAGCACCGTCGCCACCAGGTCGAGCGCACCGACGTGGCGGGCCTCGTCACGCGCCATCCCGAACCAGAACTCGTGCAGGCGCGGATGCGTGGCGAAGGTTTTGGCGAAGCGCGCGTAGAGCGCCATGCTCCGTTTTTCCAGTGCGATCGTGGCTTGGAGAACTTCGCGCGTCGTCGGCATCGTGGGGGCGATGATAGCCCGCGGGCGGCACCGAGCCAAGGCCGGCGCCGCCCGCGGCGAGCCTAGCGTGCGAGCTCGGTCGCGCGGGTTTCGCGGATGACCGTCACACGGATTTGCCCGGGATAGGTCATGTCGGTTTCGATTTTCTTGGCCACGTCGCGCGCGAGCATCGTCGCGTCGTCGTCGGAAACCTGTCCCGGCTCGACGATGATCCGCATCTCGCGCCCGGCCTGCACGGCGAAGCATTTCTCGACGCCCTTGAACGACTTGGCGATGGTCTCGAGGTCTTCCAGCCGCTTCACGTAGCTTTCCAGCACCTCCCGCCGCGCGCCCGGGCGCGCCCCGCTAAGGGCGTCGGCCGCGTCGACCAACGGCGCCAGGATGGTCTCCGCCTTGACCTCTTCGTGATGGGCCGCGATCGCGTTGACGATCTTTGCCGACTCGCCGTATTTGCGCGCAAGCTCGGCGCCGATCAGCGCGTGCGAGCCCTCGACCTCGTGCGTCAGGGCCTTGCCGATGTCGTGCAGGAGCGCGGCGCGACGAGCCTGCTTTTCGTTGAGCCCGAGTTCAGCCGCCATCGCACCGCACAGGAACGCCGCCTCCAGCGAATGCATCAGCACGTTCTGCGCGTAACTGTACCGGTACTTCAGCATCCCCAGCAGCTTGACCAGTTCGGGATGGATACCGTGGACGCCGACCTCGATGATCGCGCGCTGGCCGGCCTCGCGGATCGATTCCTCGACTTCCTGCTCGGCCTTGCGCACGACCTCTTCGATGCGTCCCGGATGAATCCGGCCGTCCGAGATGAGCCGCTCGAGCGAGACCCGCGCGATTTCCCGCCGGATAGGGTTGTGACACGAAATCACGACCGCCTCGGGCGTGTCGTCGATGATGATATCGACGCCGGTGGCGGCCTCGATGGCGCGGATGTTGCGCCCCTCGCGCCCGATGATGCGACCCTTCATCTCGTCGTTGGGCAGCGCCAGCACCGAGACGGTGCGCTCGGTGACGAATTCGCCGGCGAGGCGCTCGATCGCGATCGAGACGATGCGTTTGGCGCGCCGGTCCGATTCCTCGCGCGCCTCCTCCTCGATCACGCGGATTTGGCGGGCGGCGTCATGGCGTGCCTGCCCGGTCATCTCTTCGACCACCTGGCGGCGAGCCTCCTCGCGGGTCAGCCCGGCGACCGCCTCGAGTTTGTTGCGCGCCGCATCGATCAGTTCCTGGCGTTCGGCCTCGCGGTCGGCGAGACTCTTCTCTTTGGTGCGGAGATTCTGGTCGCGCCGATTGAGATCGCCCTCGCGCCGGTCGAATGCCTCGAGGCGCTTATCGATACTCTCCTCACGCGCGGCTAGCTTGCTCTCGAGCGCTGTCAGCTCGCGATGCTGTTCGCGCACTTCGCGTTCGGCCTGCGCGCGCACCTCGACGAGCAGGTCTTTGGCCTTTAGCTCCGCCTCCTTGATGATAAGTTCAGCTTTGGTTCTTGCATCTTCGACAATCGCCTGCGCCTCTCGTTGCGTGGCCTCCATGTCGGCGCCATTATGCCGCCGGCCGGCAAGGTAGACCGCGTACAACATCATCGCGCCACCGATTATCAGAAACAGGACGCCTGTCAGCACGCCCATTTTGGTAAACCTCCTTGGTCCGCCGTTTGCGTAGCCGCGTGTGGCGCTCCGCTGGCCGCGTAAACGGCGGACTCGGTCACAATAAGATCCAGCCGCCGGTCATGGGTCTGCTCCGGCAGCCGGTCAATCAACTGAAACGAAAAGCCAAGCCCGGCGGTCACCGCCTCGGCGGGGAGAGCCGCGATTAGCCGGTCGTAGTAGCCGCCGCCACGGCCCAGGCGGGCGGCGGCGGGTGTAAATGCGATTCCCGGGACGCATACCAGCGCGACGCCGAGGCCGGAGACGAGAGCACCGTCCTCCAGCGCCCCGGTGATGGGCGGTTCCAGGATTCCAAAGGCGCCGGGGCGCAATTCGCCGAGGTCGGAAACGGCCCCGAGCCTTATCTGGCGAAGGCCGCGATCGACAATCGGGTAGTAGAGCTGGCGATGCGAGCGCAGCGCGTCGGCTGCGATGAGCGCGGTTTCGACCTCGCGGCCGACGGGCGCGTACAGCACGACTTTAGCCGCTGCGCGATAGGCTTGTGTGGCGAGCAGGCGCTGCTGCACGCGCCTCGATAGAGCGCTCGCGCGTTCAGCAGACAGGCTGGAGCGCGCCTCCGAGAGGACGACGCGCAAATATTGTTTTTCGTCCGCCACTGCTTTTTGCGGTGGCGGGTTCGGGCTAAGTCGGCGGTTGCGCTGTGCGATCGATCGCCCTTCGCCATCGGTCGTGCCGCGGCCGAGCGGGCGTTGCTGGCTCCATAAGATCACGCGGCCCGGGGCCGCGCCATGTGTAACTGAGAACCGGCACAAGTCTTATATTTTCCGAGCGCCGCATCGCGCTTCTAACTGAGATCCTCCAGCGATCTGATCTTCCGTCCCCCCGCCATGACTTCCCGAACCCGCCGACCCGAAGCCCCCAAAGAAAACCCGCGCTGCACGCGGCCTCTACGAATCCATCGCCACCGACAGCCGCCGGTTCAATGCTTCTATCTGATCGATTAACGCTTGATGATCCCGCTTGAGCCGTTCGAGTTCGTCGGCAAAATTCAACGCCGCCAAAATTGCCACGCTTACCGAATTCACCGCGCGGCTGTTGGCGCGAATATAGCTTATCTTTTCATCGACGGTTGCCGCCAGAGCCTTGGCCCACTCATCCCCGCCATCGCTGCTCACGATGAGGCTCTGGCCCATGATTTCGACGTTGATGCCTTTCATCGTCTGTCCGGCGGCGGCCTGCTCAGGCTCGAGTCCTCAGCCTAAATCCAGCCCGTCGAAGCGGGCGAGGATTTTTTCGACCCGCGCTTTTATATCGTTGCGCTCGGTCTCATGCTGCTGGCGCTCCGAGTTGGAGCGGGCCTGAGCTTCGTTAAAACGTTGTTCACTTTCAGCCAGCCGCTTCGCCAGTTCCTCATTTTCGTGTTGCAGTTGCTGGATTCGGTTGACCGATGCCTGGATTCTGTCGTCGAGTTGCTTAAGCGCCTCAAGAGTCATGGCCGATGGGTTTTCCACTTTCAGTTTAATTTTTGATTAATAAAGCTGTCAAGCTGCATAAGAACCGCTGGCGGCTTCAGAACGCGAGTCGTCCTCGGCAAACAGCGCTTCCACAAATTCACGCGGATCAAAGGCTCGCAAATCTTCGATATCTTCGCCAACGCCGACGAAACGCACGGGTAATTTGAGCTGCTCGGCTATTGCGATCACCACGCCGCCTTTGGCCGTGCTGTCGAGCTTCGCCAAAACGACGCCCGTCAAAGGCACCGACTCGCCGAAAATTCTCGCCTGGCTGAGCGCGTTCTGCCCCGTCGTGGCGTCGAGCACCAACCAGCATTCGTGCGGTGCGCCCGGAAGCTCGCGGCCGGCCACGCGGGCGATCTTTTTCAGCTCTTCCATCAGATTGACCTTGGTCTGCAAGCGGCCCGCCGTATCGATCAAAACCGTCGATACATTGCGCGCCACCGCCGCCTTGATCGCGTCGAAGGCCACCGCCGCCGGGTCGGAACCCTGGTTTTGCTTGATCAGGTCGACCCCGGCTCGCCCGCACCATACCTCGAGCTGCTCGATCGCGGCTGCACGGAAAGTATCGGCAGCCGCAACGATCACGGTGCCGCGCTCGGCCTTCATCCGCGCCGCCAGTTTGGCCACGGTCGTCGTTTTGCCCGCTCCATTGACTCCGGCCAGCATCACCACCAGGGGGCCCTCGGCCGGGACCTTCATCGAGCGCTCGCTCGCGGCGAGCATCCGTGCGATCTCGTCCTTGAGCGCCTCGCGGATGGCGTCCGGGCGGATGCCGTCCTTCACCCGGCCGCGTACGGCCTCGACCAGCTTGAGGCTCGCCTGAACGCCTACGTCTGCGGCGATGAGCGCCTCCTCGAGGCCCTCGCAGATTTCGTCCAGCTTCGCGCTGCCGGTTATCGCGGCGCGGATCCGGCCGAGAAGATTCTCACGCGTGCGGCGTAGCCCCAATCCGATTCGCGCGGGCGCTTTCGGCGGCACCGGGGCAGGCGGCGGAGCGGCCGGCTCAGCCGGCGCAGGTTCAGCAGGTCCGATAGGTTCGACAGGTTCGATAGCCTCCTTGGCGGGAAGGGTTTCGACCGTAGGTTCGAAGGTCTGCTCGGCGGGTGCCGTTGGCGGAGGCGGTGCGGTCGGGGGCGCGTGCTCCGGCGGCCGGGACGTTGGCCAGGACGCGATCTCTTCGGCCAGAACGACTTCGGGCCGGGTCGCGTGTAGCGCCTGCGGGGCCTCGTGCTCGAGGTCGTGAACGCGGCGCCGTTTGCGGGCGCTGAATTCGATCAGAATCGCGAGGACCAGCAGCACCACCTGGGCAACCGCCACTACCAGGATCAGACGTTCGACGAACGGCAGTCTGGCGAACGTTTCAGTCAGGCCCAGATTCTCGACGGAAGACAGCCCGGCGAGAATCCTGGCGATGACAGACGACAGTCTGGCGGGAATTTCGTTTATGTAATCGGGCACGCGGAGAGCGATCCTTGGAAAAGATTTAGGAGCTGTGTCCAGCCGGGCGGCCGCGCGTGTCTGTCGCCGCCGAACACCTCACAATAACAGTCCCCGCATCTGATCGGAACCGAAACTTGCGATCCGGACGTCGAGAAGACGGCAGGTTAAGCGGCGCGCGGAATCGCTAGCGAGATCAGCCGCGAGATTCCCGGCCGGTCCATCGTCACACCATGTATATGATCGGCGCGCTGCATCGTGCGCTGGTTGTGCGTGATCACGATAAACTGCGAGCGGCCCTTGAGTTCGCCGACCAAGCTGGTGAACGCCGCGAGGCTGAACTCGTCCAGCGGCGCGTCAACCTCGTCCATCACGCAGAATGGGCTCGGATTGAGCAGGAAGAGCGAAAAGATTAGCGCCATCGCGCACAGCGCCTTCTCGCCGCCCGAGAGTAGCCCGATCTCCTTAACCTTCTTGCCCGGCGGCTGGACCAGGATATTGACGCCTGCCTCCAGCACGTCGTCGGCGGGCAGCAATTCGAGCCGTCCCTTGCCACCGCGCAGCAGTTTGGGGAAAAGCTCGGCGAAGTTGCGCGCCGCGCCCTCGAAGGTCTCGCTGAAGCGCCGGCGCGCCTCACGGTTGAGCTTTTGGATAGTATGCGTGAGGTCTTTGACCGCCGCTTCGAGGTCGGCCCGCTCGGTGTTGAGCACTCCTGAGCGTTCTTCCAGTTCCTTGACCTCGCTTTCGGCTGCGAGGTTAACCTCGCCCAGGCGCTCGACCTTGGCTCGCAGCTCGACCAGGCGAGCTTCGTCGGCCATGGCGTCGCGCGCCGCGAGTGCGGATGAGAGTTCGTCTTCGACCGCGGCGAATTCGGTCTGAAATTTCTCGGCGAAGCTGCGTCCGAGCTCTCCGGCCAGCGTGCGCGCGCGCTCGCATCCGAGTGCACACTCCATCGCCTCGCGCTCGAGCGTCTCAGCCTTCGCGCGGGTCTCGGCGAGATCTGCCCGAAGGGCCTGGAGCGCCGCCGCGGCGGCCTCGCACGCGACGCGCATCTCTTCGGTCGCGGCGTCCAGCTCCGCCTCGCGGGTACGCGAAGCCTCGGCCTGCGCGGCTAACTGATCGAGTTCGCGCACCAGTTCGACCCGCTCGTCGCCGAGCCGCGCAAGCGATGCGCGGTCCTTGCCGATCTGCGACTCGAGCTCCTCGGCCAGGCGGCGGAGATGTCCCAGCTCTTGCTCGATCGCGCTAAGGCGTGTGCGCCGTGCCTCGACCCGGGAAGCCGCTTCGAGCATCGCGGCCGCACGTTCCTCGGCGTGCGTTTTGCGCTCGTTCATCTCGGTGCGGATCGCGGACAGGCGCTCGCGCCCCGCCGCCTCGCCATGGGCGAGCTCCTCGAGCCGCGCGTTGGACTCCGCGATGAGCCGCGCAATCTCCTGCAGGCGCACGCGGGCCTGCTCGTGCTGCTCGCGAGCGGCGGCCGCCTCGCTCTCGATGCGCCCCAGGGCGCTCTGCCGTTCGTTCATCGCGCGCTCGGCGCGCGAGAGATGGTCGCGCCCTTCGTTGAGTTCGCGATGCGCGGTCTCGAGCACGTCGCGCGCCGCCTCGAAAGCCGCACGCAGCAACGCGGTTTCGGACTCGGCCTGCTCGGCACGCGCGGCCGCCTCTTCCAGCGCCGGAGCGTCGGGCGCCGCCGCTTCGGCCTCGTCGAAAGGAACGGCGCTGCTGCCGCCGGCGATCATCCCTGGCGCTATCAGGTCACCCTCGCGCGTGACGAAGAGCGTGCCATGACCATTCAGATTCGACGCCGCGAGCGCGGAGCGCAGATCGTCGGCGACGATTACGTGGCCGAGTACCGCCTCGGCGACGTGGCGAAAACGCGGCTCCACTTCGACCATGTCGAGCAGGCGCCCGGCGATTCCAGGCGCTTCGATCGCGGGATGGTGTTCGGCCGGGCCGGGCTCGGGAATGAAGCTTAAGCGCCCGGCGCGGGACTCTTTGAGAATCTCGATCGCGCGGAGCGCCAGATGGGGCGAGTCGACGATCACTGCTTCGGCTTCCGCACCGAGCACGGCGCCCAGCGCCGCGCGCATCGCGGCCGGCGCACGCAGCACCTCGGCCAGCATCGCGGGCGGCTCAGCCGGCCGATCGCCGTTGAGCGAATCGAGCACGACGCGCAGGCGCTCGGCGGCGCCACCGCCGACGCTTGAACGCGCCGCGCGTTCCGCGCGCGCGCGTGCGGCGCTAAGCGCCTCGCGCAGCAGTGCGAGTCGCGCCGCGCCGGCATCGAGCGCGATGCGGGCCTCCCGCTCGCGCTCGGCCGCCTCTTTGCCGCGGCCGTCGAGCGCCCCCAGGGCGGTGCGGCGGGCCGCGAGTTCGCCGTCCGCCGCCCCGAGCGCCAGGCGCGCCGCGCTCAGCGCCTCTTCGAGCGCCGGAAGGCGCTCGGCGGCGGCGCGCAGGCGCTCTTCGAGCTCGGCACGCTCGCCGCCGAGCGCGCCGAGGCGACCGCGTATCGCGGCCGCCTCGCGCATCAGCTCGGCAACTTCGTCGCGCGTGTCCTCGCCGCGCCGCTCGGCCTCGCCGAGCGCCGCGGCGGCTTCGTCATGGCGCTCGCGCAGCGCGGCGAGCGCGGCCTCGCCGCCGTCGTCCTCGTTGTGCTCGCGCGCAAGACGCGCGCCGGCTTCGGCGCGCGTCGCGCGCGCGGCGGTGGCCTTGGCCTCGAGCTCTTCGACGCGCGCGGCAAGCTCGGGCGCGGCCGCGTCGGCGGCGGTCAGGCGACGCTCGAGGAATTCGCGCGTATGCCCACGCTGCGCGGCGGCCGCGCGCAAATTGTCAAGCTCGCGGCCGAGCGCACCCACGCGATCGCGCTCGGCCGCAAGCCGTGCGGCGGCCGCGTCGGTGCACGATTGAAGCTCGGTCAGCGCTTCGCGAGTCGCCTCGCGCTGGGTGTCGAGTTCCTCGGAGCGCGCGCGACTCTGCTCGAGGCGAGCGCGCTCTTCGAGCAGCCGGCGCGCGGCAGTCAGCCGTTCCAGTTCGGCCAGCTCGACGCGAATCGCCTTATAGGCCTCGGCCTTTTTGGCCTGGCGGCGGGCGAACGCCAACTGGCGTTCGATTTCGGCCAGCACGTCGTCGACGCGGGCGAGGTTCTCGCGCACGCGGTCGAGCTTGCGCTCGCTCATCTCGCGTCGGCCCTTGAAAAGCGAAAGCCCGGCCGCCTCTTCGATCATCCCGCGCAACTCTGCCGGCTTGGACTGGATGATCTCCTCGATTCGGCCCTGTTCGATCAGGGCGTAGCCACGGCTATGAATCTGCGCGGCCATGAAGAACTCGGTGATGTCCTTCAGCCGGCAGGGAATTTTATTTATGAGATATTCGGATTCGCCGGAGCGGTAGACCCGGCGCGTGACGCATACTTCGCTTAGCCCCGCGTAAGGCTCGGGCAGCGCGCAGTTGTCGTCGGCCTCGAGCAGCAGCGAGACCTCGGCCATCCCGGCCGCCGGATTGGAATCGTTGCCGGCGTAGATGAGATCTTCGGCGCTCTTGCCGCGCAGCCGCGTCGGCGCCTGCTCGCCGAGGACCCAGCGAATGGCGTCGACCACGTTCGATTTGCCGCAGCCGTTGGGACCGACGACCGCCGTGATTCCGGGTGCGAAGCCGACGCTCGTCGGCTCCAGGAATGACTTGAAGCCTACTAAATCAAGGCTTTTGAGCCGCATACCATCATCGCCTCCACCTCACCACATCCGCACACGAGCTTAGCCCAAAGCCCCGAGCCATGAAACCACCTAGAGCGTATCGTATCCCCTACGCGGAGAGCGGCCTGTGGATATCGTGCGAAACTGTGCAGAGGTCAGTTCAGACGCTGCTACTGGTGTAAATTACTTTCTACTCTTGTAGCTCGGTGTTCCAATAGGCACTGTCGACCGCCGTCAGATACGGCATCCACTCGCGATAGCGCTTGAGGGTGAACATCTCGGCGCTGAACGGCGTCCAGTGCGGCCGCATCGGTTTACGCACGAGCGCCATCCGCGCCTCATCGGGCGTGCGGCCGCCCTTGCGCCGGTTGCAGTTGTGGCAGGAGCAGACGATGTTCTCCCAGGTCGAAAGGCCCCCGCGCGAGCGCGGCATGACGTGGTCGAGGTTGAGCTCGGTGCGCGCGAACCGCCGCCCGCAGTACTGGCAGGTATTGTTGTCACGGGCGAAAATGTTGAACCGCGAAAAGCGCACGTGGCGACGGGGCACCCGTTCGTAAGCCGTCAGCAGCAGCACCCGCGGCACGCGGACCAGCCCACCCACTACACCGAGGCGCTCGTGATGGGTTTCGATTGCGAGGTCGCGCCAACTGGCGAAATCGAAGGTGTGGTACTGCTCGTCGACCGCCCGTGCCACCCCCTGGTACAGGAGCGCAAAGGCGCGCTTGACCGAGGTCACGTGGACCGGCAGATAGGAACGGTTGAGGATCAGGACCTTGCTGTTGAGCAGGGCCATCCCCGACGGACGGATCGCCAGACTGTCGGCCGCGGCAGACATTAGAAAACGAGTATCGGCACACGAGAGCCAAGTCAAGTTGACGGGTTCTGTGCAAAACACGTTTATGCTCCGTGCCAGTGCGCCTTGCGGATTTCGCGGCCTCTCCGTATGATTCGTCTGAAGTTTCAATGGCATACTCGATGGGTGGAGGGGTCAGCGACGAAGCCGCAGCCGCGCTTGCATTTGGATGGCCGGAAAGCGTTGGCGCAGTTTGCCAGCGCACCCAGCAACGCCGCCCCGCCTGACCAGACTCTTCCTCCATCGCATCCGGATCTCTCGTGAAACGTGAAATTGTCATTAATGCGAGCGCGCTCGAAGTGCGGGTCGCGCTGCTCGAAGACGGCTCGCTAACCGAGCTCTATCTCGAGCGCCAGCAGCATCGCGGCCTCGCCGGCAACATCTATAAAGGCAAGGTCACGCGCGTGTTGCCGGGGATGCAAGCGGCGTTTGTCGATATCGGTCTGGAGAAGGCCGGGTTTCTGCATGTCTCGGATTTTCACGACGACATACAAGCGGTCGGTTCAATCGCCGAGGTGATCGGCGAGGACGACGTCGAGACCTATCCGGTTGATGGCGACGGTGACGGTGGCGATGAAGCGAAGTCGCCGCAGGATTTGCGAGACCAGCAGCAGTTGGCCGACCTGGAAAACCTGGAAGAGCCGTCCGAGAGGCAAACCGATCGGCAAAACGATCGGCAAGACGAGCAAGATCAACGGCAGGCGGAGCGGCCGAGTGTGCGGCAGGGCGGCGCGCGGCAAGCCGTGCAACAAGAGGTCCAGCGGCGAGACGTAGCGCCAGGCGTAGAGGAAAACTCAGAAGAAGAAAGCATAGAGCAAGAAGGCGTAGAAGTTGACCGGCTCGATCTCGGCGACGAGACCGCGGCGACATCCGTCGAGGGCGAGGCCGACGCGGCGTCGCCCGGCGCCGCCGCAGGCGAGGCGGGAGCGGCGCCGGGCACCAAACGCCGGCGCAGCCGGCGCCGGCGCCGTCGCGGCGGCAAGGCGCACAAGCGGCGGCCCCGCGTGCACGAGCAGCGCAGCCGTCTCCCTATCGAGCAGCAACTGCATCGCAACCAGGAGATCATCGTCCAGATCGCCAAGGAGCCGATGGGCACCAAGGGGGCGCGGCTGACCTCCTCGATCTCGCTGCCCGGGCGCCATCTGGTCTACATGCCGACCAGCGGCCACGTCGGAGTCTCGCGGCGAATCGGCAGCGCGGAGGAACGTGCGCGCCTGCGCGCGGCGGTCAAGGAACTCGGCCGCGTGCAGGGCGGATTCATCGTGCGCACGGCGTGCGAGGGCGTGAGCAAGCGCGAGATCCAGCGCGACGCGAATTTTTTGACCCGGCTATGGGGATCGATCCTGGCCAAGAGCGAGAGCAGCCCGCCGGCGTCGATTCTTTACAGCGATCTCGACGTGGCGCTGCGCACCGTGCGCGACCTGTTTTCCAGCGAGATCGACAAGCTCTGGTGCGACGATCCCGAGACCTTCGAGCGCATCGGGCAATTCGTGCAGCACTACATGCCGCGATTGCGCGCGCGCCTCACGATGTATCAGGGCGCCGAGCCGATCTTCGACCACTTCAAGATCGAGCCGCAGATCGAGCGCGCGCTCGACCGCAAGGTCTGGCTCAAGTCCGGCGGCTACCTGGTTTTCGACCAGGCCGAAGCGTTAACCGCGATCGACGTCAACACCGGCCGCTTCGTCGGCAAGACCAACCAGGACGAGACCGTGCTGCGGACCAACCTCGAAGCGGCCGAAGAAGTGGTCAAGCAGCTACGCCTGCGCAATATCGGCGGGATCATCATCGTCGACTTCATCGACATGTCGCGCGAGGCCGACCGCAAGAAAGTCAGCGACGTGCTGCGCGAGGCGCTGCGGCGCGACAAAGCGCGCACCTCGGCGCTCAAGATCTCCGAGCTTGGGCTGGTCCAGATGACCCGCAAGCGCACGCGCGAGAGTCTCGAAGAATTGCTCACCGACACCTGTCCGCGCTGCGAGGGGCGGCGCGTGGTCAAATCCGTGCCGACGCTCGCCGCCGAGGTCCTGCGCGGAATCCATCGCGAGGCCCGCCGCCGCGGCGGCGACGACATGCTCCTGGTCAAGGTCCATCCCGCCGTCGCGCGCTATCTTTACGACCACGGCGCCCGCGACCTCGAGGCGCTCGAGCGCCGGGTGGGAATCAAAATCGTGCTGCGCGCGATGCAAGGTCTCGAGCCGGGAAGCTTCGAGCTGAGCCTGGTGCCCGCCGCCGCCTGACCGAAGAATCCGCAAGACTAACTCCGCGAGACCTCGATCGCGGAGGCTGAATAAGAAATCTGATCAGCGTCTGCGTTGACAATCGAGGCAGGGCCAAATACCGGTTTTCACCTATGGCAGCCAGCGGCAACGAGACGGAGGAGTGGCGGCTCGGTATCGAGCCCGGCGTGCACGGGGCTCCGGCAACTCCCGAGGAGGCCGCCGCCCCGCGCAATCGCTCGGCTGAGCGGCTGGAACGGCCGCTGTGCGTTCTGAGGGCGGAGCATGTCGGATGGGCAACGGTCGGGGTGTTGGCGCTCGCGAGCCGGCTCGTGACGCTCGGTGCGCGCCCGTTGGATTCAGCCGAGGCGAGTCACGCGCTCAGCGAACTGGCATTGCTGCGCAGCGGGCCGCCCGCCGGAGCGCATCTCTCGTGGATTCATCTGTTGCAGGCGGCGGTGTTCGCAGCCGTGGGCGCCGGCGATTACAAAGCGCGAGTGATCTTTGCGCTGAGCGGGCTGCTGCTGATCGCGTCCAGCCTGGGGATGCGCCGCCAGCTTGGCCGCGCCGGTGCGATGGCCTTCGCGGGGCTGCTCGTGCTCTCGCCGAGCGTCGCCTATTTCTCGCGCACCACCGATAGCGTCGTGCCCGCGCTGGCCTTCGCGGTGCTCGCGCTGGCGATGTTCCTCGAACTGGCCGTCGAGCCGGGACGAATAATCGCGGCCGGATTGGGTGCGGCGATAGGCCTGGGACTTGCCACTGGCGGGAGCGCGCTGATGACCGCGCTGTTCATGTTTGCAGCCCTCGCAATCGTTGGTTTGCTGGCGGCTCTGGCGGGGACGCGCGTGCGGCTCCAGATGCGAGTCTGGTGGACGCGGCGCAAGAGCCTGTTTCTGATCACGACCTTGGTCGCGGCGGTGGTCTGGCTGGGATGCGAGAGCGGCTTTTTCACCCGTTCGCCGCTCGGCGCGATCGTCGCCGCTTTTCGATCGAACCTGCCGTCTAACTTGTTGCACGCGGACCCCGCGGACCATCGCGGCTTCATGGCCGGACTGGATTTCTACCTGCCGATTCTCTCACTGTACGAATTTTTCGTCGTGTTGCTCGCGCTAATCGGAGCCTTGAGCGTTTTGACGCTGCGCGTCCGCTCACGCCTGGCGACGGCCGCGCTGGTATGGAGCGCCCTGGCAATCGCCTTCTATCTTTGGACACCCGCGCGCTCGCCGGCGCTCGTGCTCCAGATGATCGTCCCGATGGCGCTGCTGGGAGCGTTCGCGATCGATTCGCTCCATCACACTGTCGCCTGGAGCATCCTGCGCTATCCGCTCGCGGTGCTGGCGCTGTTGACGCTCAGCGTGCAGGTGGCGAACAACTTCATCTGGTACGCGCCCGACGCCAGCGAGGCGCCGTGGGCGCGCACCGCGCTTTTATTTTGGACCGAGCCCGCGACCACGCTGCAGACTCCGGTCGAATGCGCACGAGTTACAGGCCAGTTGCCGCCGCACAAGGCGAGCGCGTTTTTCGCCAGTGATTCGCCGGTGCTGCGATGGTACCTGCGCGCGCTGGCTCCGGCTGCCACGGCCGAGGGCGCAGACGCGATCGTCGGCAGCGCCGAGCCGGCGAGCGTGTCCCAGGCACAAGGATTTACCACGTACGAATTCGAGCTTGACGACTCGTGGCATCCGTCGTGGTGGTCGCTTTCGCCGCACGCCGCGATGCATTACCTGGCGAGCGCTCACCCATGGACGCCGCTGGAGTCGCATCGCGTAACGATTGCCGCGCGGCCCGTCGTTACACTAGCACCGACAGTGATTCTGGCTCCCGTTGCGACGCCGCCGGCGGCGGGACCGGCCGCGTCAGCGGGATCGGTCGGATCGGAGGGACAATCGGTGCCGGAAGCTCCCGCGTCCGAGGCTTCTGCGTCGCCTGCCCCATCTGCGTCGGCAACCCCGGCATTCGGGACCGGTCCTGAAAGCCATCCCTCGGCCGCGCTTGCCTCGACTCCCGCTGCCACGCCGACCGCGACCACTGCAGCTACTGCGACCGCCGCCCCCACGGCTACCGCGAGTCCCTCTGAGACGCCTGCCGCGACGCCCGTCGCAACTCCTTCGGCGGTTTCCGCCCGCAAGGCTGCCGCAACCGCTTCCGGTTCACCCGCCAGTAAGCCCGATCGGATCCACCGCCGCCACAATTCAGCTGGCTCGGCGAAGTAGCCTCTAAGGAAGGCCGATTGCCGGCCCGCCTTCGCTTAAACGCGGCGGGGCGGACGGCGCACGCGAGCTGCGGTGCGCCTGGGCGGCTGTTTTTTCAGCTCCGGGATGTCGACATAGAAATCCAGCGCTTCGGGATTCGCCGCCGCCTCGCGGTTGGTGACCGCGACGCCATGGATCAGGTTGCGCACGGCCAGTTCCATCAGCTTGCCATTGCGTGTGCGCGGGATGTCGGGAACCTGGATCACCTTGGCCGGGACGTGGCGCGGCGTGAGATTGCGGCGAATCGTCTCGCGAATTTTATCGCGCAGTGCGTCGTCGAGTTCGAGCCCGTCGCGCAGCTTCACGAACAGCACGATCCGAACGTCGCTATCCCACTCCTGGCTGACCGCCATGCACTCGGCCACTTCGTCCATCTGCTCGGCCTGGCGATAAATCTCCGCCGTACCGATCCGGACGCCCCCGGGATTGAGCGTCGCATCCGAGCGCCCATAGATGATCATCCCGTCGTGCGCAGTGAGCTCGGCCCAGTCGCCATGGCACCACACGCCGGGGAAGCGCTCGAAGTAAGCGGAGTGGTATTTCGCGCCGTCAGGATCGTTCCAGAAAAATAACGGCATCGTGACGAACGGCGCGGTACAGACCAACTCGCCCTTGGTCTCGCGCACCGGATGTCCGTCCTCGTCCCATACCTCGACGCGCATCCCGAGGCCGCGGCATTGCAGCTCGCCGCGCCACACCGGCGCGATCGGATTGCCCAGCGCGAAGCACGACACTAGATCGGTACCGCCCGAGATCGACGCGAGGCACATGTCTTCCTTGACGGCCGCGTACACGTAATCGAAACCCTCGGGCGCGAGTGGCGATCCGGTCGAGCACATCGTGCGCATCGCGTCCAGCCGATACGTCCGCCGCGGTTCGAGTCCCGCCTTGCGAATTGCGTCGATATACTTCGCCGAGGTGCCGAACATCGTCATCCGCTCGGTCTCGGCGTAGTCGAACAGGATTCCCGGATGCGGATGGAACGGCGAGCCGTCGTAGAGCAGCAGCGTCGCGCCCGAGGCGAGCCCCGAGACCAGCCAGTTCCACATCATCCAGCCGCAAGTGGTGAAATAAAAAATCCGATCACCGGGCCGCACATCGGTATGGAGCTGATGCTCCTTGAGATGCTGCAGCAGCACGCCGCCCGCGCCATGCACGATACATTTGGGCACGCCGGTGGTGCCCGAAGAATAGAGGATGTAAAGCGGATGGCCGAACGGGAGGCGCGCGAATTCTATTTCGCCGGGCTTAAAGGGGCCGAGAAATTCGTCCATCGTGACGGCGCCGGCAGGCACGTGGAGATCGGAGGGCGCGTTGACATACGGCACGACCACCATCCGCTCGACGCCTTTTATCCGCGCGCGCAACTCGCCAACTTTGTCCAGCGTGTCGAAGGTCTTGCCCCCGTAGAAATAGCCGTCGGCGACGAATACGACTTTGGGTTCGATCTGCCCGAAGCGATCGACTACGCCTTCGACGCCGAAATCCGGCGAGCATGACGACCAGATCGCGCCGATCGCCGCCGCGGCCAGCGCGGCGATCACTGCCTCGGGCAAATTGGGCAAATATCCGGCGACGCGATCGCCCTCTTTGACGCCGGCGGCGCGCAAGGCCTGCACAGTGCGCGAGACTTGTGCATAGAGCTCGTCACGGCTGAGGCCCCGGCGCACATTGTCCTCGCCCCAAAAAATCAGCGCGTCGTCGGCGCCGCGCAAGCGCAGGCAATTCTCGGCGAAGTTGAGCCGCCCTTCGGGAAACCATCGCGCCCCCGGCATCCGTGCGCCGTCGGCGACGATCGCGCCGCCTTGATCGCCGATCGCGCCGCAGAAATTCCACACCATGCGCCAGAACAGCTCGCGATTTTCGACCGACCATCGCCAGAGCGCGCCGTAGTCGGGAATCGACATCGAATGCGCCACCTCGACCGCGCGCATGAAGGCGGTCATCCGGGCGTCAGCGACGCGCTCGGGCGACGGCTGCCACAATTTCAGCTTGGTGGCGGACAATTTTAAAACCCTGCCTAAACCTTGCTTCAACTTTGGAACGCTATAGTTTGTCGATAATCTCGGCGCGGAAGCGCTCGAGCTCCGAGCCCTCGAGCGCTTTGATCGGAAGCCCGGCGAGCGTGCGGTCGACGCCGAGCTCGGCCATCCGGCGCACGTAGTCGGCCGTGAGCGGCTTGCCAGTGCGCAAGCTGAGCGTGACTTCGATCGGCCGTGTGCGCTCTGCCGCGCGCGCATACTCACGCAGGCGCGAAATCAGCGTCCGCACCTCGTCCAGGCTGTGCGCGATCCCGTACCATCCGTCGCCGAGGCGGACCGTGCGCTTGAGCGCGGGCTCGCTGGTGCCGCCGAAAACGATCGGCGGATGCGGCTGCTGAACGGTTTTGGGCATGAACTTCATTCCCTGGGTCGCAACCGTCTTACCCTTGTAAAGCGGATGGCTGTTGCTCCACAACTCGATCATCAACTCGAGGTACTCACGCGTGCGGAGCGCGCGGTCGTCGAACTTCATCCCGACGGCCTCGAACTCTTCCTTCAGCCATCCGATACCGACGCCGAAGATGACGCGGCCCTGGCTCAGTTGGTCGAGCGTGGCGATCGCCTTGGCGGTGGCAAAAGCGTTGCGCAGCGGCACCACGAAGATGCCGGTGGCGAGGCGAATCTTGGTGGTCAGCGCGGCGACGTAGGCGAGCGCGAGCAGCGGATCGTGAAACGGCGCGTCGGGCGGCACGAGAAAGCGGCCGTCGGGCGTGTACGGATAGGCCGAGGTCTGCTTCACCGGCATGATCAGATGTTCGGCGATCCAGGCCGATTCGAAACCGAGCTGCTCGGCTTGGCACACGTCAGCAGCGATTGCCTCGCCGCGCTGCTTGGTGATGAACGTGCCAAATTTCATGAGCGCGTACCTCGCCCCAAACTCGTCATCTGGATCGGACTAATAGATCGGCCCGAAAACCGCTCGCGCGTGGCGCTCGAGCGGCTCGCGAAAGTCCGGATGCGCGATCGCGATCAGCCGCCGAGCGCGTTCCTCCAGGCTGATGCCGCGCAGATGCGCCGCGCCGTACTCGGTCGCCACGATATCGACGTCGGAGCGCGCCGTGGTCACGATCGGATCGTTCAGCGACGCCACGATCCGGCTGACCTTGCCGCCGCGTGCCGTCGCCGGCAGCGCGATTATCGATTTCCCGCCACGCGAGCGCCGCGCCGCGCGCACGTAGTCGACCTGGCCGCCAACCGCGCCGATATAGGTTCCGCCGGCGACCTCGGCGTTGACCTGGCCGCTCAGGTCGACCTCGATCGCCGAGTTGAGCGAGACGAACCCGTCGATTAGCGCCAGCAGCTCAATATTGTGCGTGACGCTGAGCGGCACGAGGCGCAGCGCGCGGTTGCGATGGGCGAAATCGTAGAGCTTCCGCGTGCCCAACAGCGTCCCGGTGATGCTTGCGTCGCGATCGAACGGCTTGGTCTCGTTGGTCACCGCGCCCGACTCAATCAGATCCACCACCGCGTCGCTGACCATCCCCGAATGCAGCCCGAGTCGGCGATGGCTGTGCAGGGCGTCCAGGATCGCGCAAGGCATCGCACCGATTCCCATCTGGATTATCGCGCCGTCGGGCACCAGCTCCGCGACCCGCCGCGCGATTTTTTTATCGACCTCACTCGGCTCGCGCGTTGAATGCTCCAGCGGCGGACGCGAGCTGCGCACGAGATAGTCGACCCGCGCCATATCGAGCGGCTCGTCGGCGTAAGTCCACGGCAGACGATCGTTGACCTGGGCAATCACCGTGCGCGCACGGCGCATCGCGATCTTCAGATAGTCATTCACGAGCCCCATGCTGTATTCGCCGCCGCCGTCAACCGGCGGACTCAGATGGAGAATCACGACGTCGGCCTTGAGGATGCCGCTATCGAACAGCGACTCGACGTCGGAAAGCTGGCACGGGATGAGGCGCAGCACGCCCGCGTCGACCAGCCGGCGCCGCGTCCCGATAGCGCTCATGCCGAGAAAAGTCAGACAATCAGCGTGCTGAGGATGAAGCGTCTCCGAATATCCGGGGCCGAGAAATAGCGTGATCGGACCGATCGCATGGCGCTGCGCGACCAGCGTCTCAGAGAGCGTCAGCGGCTCGGCCGCCCCCTGCGCCCAGACCACGGTGTCGCCGCGCCGGATGTAGCGCGCAAGCTCAAGTTCTTCGGCTCGCAGTTCGATAGTCATCGTGAAAAGTGAAAAACGGCGCGGCGGCGGCTAGACGAGAGACTCCTACTAGACGAGAGGCTCCTGCGAGAGGTCCGGCGGTCCGCGATAAATTCTAACCGATGCGTTTGCTCCGCCGGCGCCAGCTAACCGGCGGACGAGGTCGCGGTCCGCTTGCGGCGGTCGGGGCGGCGCCGCGGCCGTGCGGAAATCGCCCGCTGCTTTATCCGCAGCGCGCGCGTCTGGCGCTCAACCGGTATTCCGGGCGTCGGCGGCTGCGGCGCGGGCGGCGGATCCAGCCGCGCCTCGTCCTGCATCAGGAGAAAGAAAAACATGTTGGCAAGCACGATCTTGGTCAGCCCGATAACCGAGACCAGCGCCGCCACCAGCACCCACTTCGAGGAGTCGTGGCCGAGCCATCCCGTTTTCACTCCGATGCCGAGCGTCGCCACGGCGGCCACGATGATGACGCCCATCCCGATCGACGCCGGCACCATCGATTTGCGCCAGAACGCCTCGGCCGAATACGGATTGGCCTCGACGTTTAGCGGGCGCCGGCGCTGGAGCGGAATGACGATTGCCACGTTCTTTCCCTGTCGATCTTTTATGCTCCACTGGTTTTATGCTCCACTGCGCGGCGAGGCGCAAGCGGCGCGCGACCGGATTCCGTCCCGCCAGGCTGAAACGATGCTCCGGCGCGCCGCCAAGTCAAAAAGCCTTTGCCTCCTCGCGCAATAAAGTCTAGACAGGATGCGGGGCGAATCCAGTGAATCAATAGACCCGTGACCGCGGAGTTCCCGAACGGAGGACAGTGCGATGAAGTTCGGCGTGATGTACGACTTTCGCAATCCGAAACAGTGGCGGCGTCCCTTTCCGGAATTGTACGCCGCGATGATCGATCAGGTCGCGATGCTCGACGAACTCGGCTACGACAATGTGTGGCTGACCGAGCATCATTTCGTCGACGACGGCTACAATCCGGCGGTGCTGCCAACGGCCGCGGCGATCGCCGCGCGCACCAAAAAAATCCGCATCGGGACGTTCGTGCTGCTGCTGCCGTTCCACAACCCGGTGCGCGTGGCCGAAGACGCGACCTGCGTCGATATCATCTCCAACGGGCGCTTCGACCTCGGTATTGGGCAGGGCTATCGGGCCGAGGAGTTCGCGGCGTTCAAGCAGCGACGGCCCGAGCGCTCGGCACGCCTGGCGGAGGGCGTCGAGCTTATCCGGCGGCTGTGGACCGAGGAGCGGGTCACCTTCGAGGGCAAGTTCAACCAGGTCGAGGCGATGGAGTTATATCCCAAGCCGGTGCAGCAGCCTCATCCGCCGATCTGGATCGGCGCGCGGACTGACAAAGCCGCCCGCCGCGCCGCCCGGCTGGGCCATCATCTGCTCGCCACGATCGGGCCCGACCCCGCGATCCCGTATCGCGACGAACTGAAGCTGCTCGGCCGCGATCCGGCGAAATTTTCGATCGCGCAATTGCGCGTCGTTTACGTCGCCGAATCGGCCGACCGCGCCTGGCGCGACATCCAGGATCATCTGAACTACATGATGGGCGAGTACGCGATGTGGCTGGGCGAGGCCAACGACGTGGCCGGCGACAAGACGGTTTGGGAGCTGAAGCGTCCCGAGGACCTGCGCACGTCGCCGTATGCGGAGCACATGATGGTCGGCACGCCGGCGGACTGTATCGCCAAGTTCAAGGGCTTCAGCCGCCAGTATGCCTGCACGCATTTCATCATGGCGACGCCGCTGCCCGGGATGGACCCGGCCAAGTCGCGCCGTTCGCTGGAGATGTTCGCGCGCGAAGTCCGCCCGCATCTGGAGGGACTCTGATCTCGTCGCTCACATTGGAAACCGATTTGCCTCAATCTCGACCCTGACGAGGTAGCAGCGAGGTACAAAATGGATTTCGGGTGTGTCTTCTTCGCCAGCCCCGACGCATACAAGGACGTTGCGCTGGCCGAGAAGATGGGCTTCACGCACGGCTGGCTTTACGATTCGCAGATGCTCGGCAGCGACGTCTACGCGGCGCTCGCACTGTGCGCGGTCAATACGCGCCGGCTCATCATCGGGCCCGGCGTGACCAATCCGCTCTCGCGGATCGCGCCGGTCACCGCCTGCGCGATCGCGACCATCAACGCGCTCGCGCCCGGCCGCGTGGTACTCGGAATCGGCACCGGCAACACGGCCCGGCGGACGCTCGGGATGCCGGCGGCGCGCGTGGACCAGATGCGCGAGCATATCGAGATCTGCCGCGGCCTGCTGAAGGGCGAGACCGTTCCCTACCAGGAAGGCGAGCGGCATCGAATGATCAAGTTTCTCAACCCCGGCGGCGGCTATATCAACATCCGCAAGAAGGTGCCGATTTACGTCGCCGCCAGCGGGACGCGCAGCCTGGAGATGGCGGGCGAGGTTGCCGACGGCGTGATCCTGTTCGGCGCCGTGGGGCCGAGCCTGATCGACTTCGTGATGGATCGCGTGCGCGCTGGCGCCGAGCGTGCGGGACGCAAGCTCTCGAGCATATACACGCTCTGCATGACCGCCTTTCATCTGACGCGCCCGGGCCAGAAACTCGAATCTACCGAGGTGCGGCGCGCCGTGGGGCCGTTTGTCGCCTCGTCGTCGAACATCTTCGCGCTGGCTGCGCCCGACAAAAGCGAGCTGCCCTCGGACCTCCGCGACGACATCACCAAGTTCGCCGCCGCCTATAAGGTCGAGAATGAGCCCGCCGAGACGCGCCATCTGAAACTATATGCGGGGTACCTGCGCGGCTTTCGCAAGGAACATGAGGCGCTGGTGACGGAGCGTATGATTCGCGCGACCACGCTTACCGGCACGCGCGAGGAGATCGTCGATTCGATTCGCGCGATGAAGAAGGCGGGCATCCGGCAGGTCGCGATCCAGCCGATCGTGGACAATCGCACCACGCTGCAATCTTTCTCGCGCGAGATCATCAAGGCGATGCGCTAGGCAGGATGCTGAAGAACGATTTCGTGAGCTACTGGGCCAGTTCCTCGAGCAGCGCTTTTGCGTCTTTCAGATCGCGAGTGTCGAAGCCTTCGGTGAACCAGCCGTAGATCTCAGCAAGCATCGTGCGGGCTTCGTCGCGGCGGCCGTTCTTTGCAAGCAAAGCAGCGAGGCTCATTGTTGCACGTAGTTCCCACGCTTTCGCGGACATGTTGTGCGCGAGCGCGATAGCCCCGCGAAAGTCGGCTTCAGCCAGTTCGGGCTGGCCAGTCTTGAGCCGCAGTTGGCCGCGCACGTTGAGAGCCTCGGGCCTGTGCTCGCCCGCCGGATGGACCTTCTCGATCGTGGCGAGCGCATCTGCGATCTTTCCGTCCAGTGCCTGTGCATTTGCAAGCGCGGTGAGAGCGCCACCCCACCCCAAAAACGACCCTGCCTCCGCTCCATCCTTGAGTCCCTGGCGGATCAACGCAACGCCCTCGCTGGTGTGGCCCAGGTTCGCCCGCGCCCATCCTAAAATAATCCGGGCCGCACCAGTAAATTGTGAAAATCCGCGCTCGTCGCTTAGCTTGACCACTTGCTCGGCTATTGCCTCCGCTTCTGTTGGCTCTCTGAGATGAATTTGAAGCTCCGCGGCAAGACTTTGCGCCCACGTCTTCTCATATGGGCTGTTGTTCTCGCTTCCCCCTGCAATTGCCTGCCGCATACGCTCGCGCGCAGTATCGGCACGGCCCAGAGCCCACGCGTTCAGGCTCGCGGCACCGAAGGTGTACGCCACCGAGCCGGGAACCCGCCGGAAGCTGGCTGCAGTGAAGTGTTCGATCCCGCGGACGAAGTATTCCTCAGCCCCAACCAGGTCCGCTCGGAGGTTGCGCGAGCCAATCTGCGCCATGTGCGCGAGCGCCATACTGGCAGAGCTACCGTCGCGCTGCGCGAGGTCGAGGGCCTGATCGGCAAAAGTAGTACTGCCAGGAATGTCGCCCGAGGTGTTAGCGCTCGCCCACATCGCAACCACCTGGAGTACGAGCTGGGTAAGATTGCCGCTTTTCTCCGCTAACTTTCTTGCATGTGCCGTCGCTTCGACAAAGTCAGGGGCTGTGTAGCCTCCTATGATTTTCAATACTCCAAGAAGCGCGCTCATAAGCCGCAGTTCCCGGGAGTCGCGTTCGGGCGATTCCGGCAACGTGACTAGCAGCGCGAGCGCGTGCCGATAACTCTCCCGCGATTCGCTAAACGCGTTGCGCGCCCGCGCTGCCTTGCCCGCCCTTGACCATTCGGCGATCGCCCGCTCGGTTTCACCCGCTTCCGTCCAGTGACGGGCGAGGACTTCGGGCTGTGCTTCCGCCATGGCGGAAAATTTCTCGGCGATCGTCAGCGCAACGCGATGATGCAACCCCCGCCGTCGGCTCTTCAGCAACGCTTCGTAGGCTGCGTCCCGGACCAGCGCGTGCTTGAACGTGTAGTCCGCTTCGGGCGGAATCCCGTGAACATAGATTAGTTCGGCATCGGCGAGTCTGCGCAGAGCTCCCTGCAAATCAGCTTCGGCGAGCGGATGGACCGCGTGCAGCAATTCGTAGGAAAACTCGCTGCCAATCACGGCGCCGACCTGCGCCACCTCCTTGGCCGACCCCAGACGATCCAGCCGCGCCATCAAGGAGTCATGCAGCGTCACCGGGATCTCGCGCTCGGTGAGTTTCGCATTGCTACTCTCGAGCACCGCTCGTGTCAGCTCTTCGACGAAAAGCGGCACCCCGCCGGTGCGCTCGAGTACAGTTGCGATGGCTTCCTCCGACAATGCCTTTTGCGCCGCTACTTCTTCCAACATCGTGCGCACGTTGCGCGCGCTCAACCGGTTGAGCGTGATTTGCGTGTGATGAGCCCGCGGTGGCCATTGTGCGTGAAACTCGGGCCGCGCCGTGTACAGCAGCAGCAGCCGCGCCGTCGCCCCCTGCTCGACGAGCAGTTGGAGTAGCTCCAGCGTCGAAGGGTCGGCCCAGTGCAAATCTTCGATCGCGATTATTGTCGGCTGCACTCGAGCAACGCCAAGCGCCCACTCGACCAACGTGGCCAGCAATCGGCGGCGCTGCTGCTCGGGTGAAAGCGGTGACGGCGGATACTTCGCCGATAGCGGAAGATTCAAGAGTGGAGCGATCAGCGGCAGCGCTTCGGCGGGCTTGAGTCGTGCAAGTTCCAGCCGGGTTTCCAGTTGCGTGAGCTGTTCCTCCGCCGACTCGTCGCCGCGCCACGCCAGAAGCTCGCGAAGCATCTCAGTAACCGCGTAGAAGGGCGTGTTCTGGAAAAATGCCCCCGCAGCGGCCTCGACCCAGGTGTGCGGCGTGCCCGCGATCTGTTCACGGAAGCGCTGGACCATGCGCGATTTCCCGATCCCCGCCTCGCCTACGATCAGCGTAACCTGGCCTTCGCCTTCGAGGACATGTTCCCAACGATTCATCAGCAGACGCAATTCGTCTTCGCGCCCCACGAATGGAGTCAGTCCTCGCGCCGCCGCCCCTGCTTCGAGCCGCCCGCGTACTCCGCTGGGCTGAACTACCCGGTAAAGCCGGACCGGCCGTTCAATCCCCTTGAACGCCTGCACTCCGCGATCCTCGACCACGAACAGCCCGGAGACCAGCCGATGCGCATCCGCGCTTATCAGTACCGTGCCAGGAGCGGCGGACGCCTGCACCCGCGCGGCGATATTGGGCGTGTCGCCGAATACGTCGGTGTCTTTGCCCGCACCTGCGCCCACTACCACCGTGCCTGAATCGATCCCAACCCGCGCGGCGAGTTTGGGGTGCGTAGGATGTTCGTTGAGCTTCGAGATCGCGTCGAGGATCGCGAGGCCCGCGCGCGCGGCACGCTCGGCGTCGTTGTCATGCGCTTCGGGCCAGCCGAAGTAAGCCATCACACCGTCGCCAAGGTATTGGGCGACGTGCCCACCGAAGCGCTCGATGGCCTGCGCCGCCGCGCGATGGTACTCGCCGACGATCTCACGCCACTGTTCGGGATCGAGATGGCTGGCAATCTCGGTCGAGCCGACGAGATCGCAGAAAAGCACCGTCAGATGCCGTCGCTCGCCCGCAATATCGTCCCTAATGTTTCGCCGAGACTCGACAGCGACAACAGGAGCAGAAGCCTTGAGCGGTGTCGCACAGTCGTTGCAAAATTTCGCTCCGGGTTTGTTGTCCGTGCCGCAGCGCGGACACTTTGCCGCCATTGGCGAAGCGCATTCGCTGCAAAACTTCGCTCCCTCGGGATTTTCCGCTAAGCAATTCTGGCAGCGCATCGACTTACCAACGTCGTGGACCAGACTGACTTGAACTTCATCTATCACCGAACACGGGCCAAAGAATACCGCGCTGTTCGAGGGAACGAATGGCCAGATCTTTCCGCCGGCTGCTGGGGTCGGCCGCAGCGCGGCTCCGTCATGCTTTTGCCCGTGCGGCGGCAAAAATCCGTCTCTGCCGCGAGTCACCCGAACATCTCCGCACATCTGCGCCCAAGCAAAGCCGCTTGTGAAACAAATTTCCCGATTCCGAAGTAGCCAGCCAGCGGTCTGAAAGTTGCTCCTGTTGTGAGACGGGGACGGAATCTCCGTATGCATCGAATTCTGATCGTTGAGGACAATCCGGTCGACCAGCATCTGTTCGAGCAGGCGCTCGGCGACCCTACGCGCGAAATCGAAATCTGCAGCGACGGGCGCGAGGCGCTGGCTGCCTTCGAGCGCCGCGCCGCCGACGTGGTGATCTCGGACATCATGATGCCCAACATGGAGGGCAACGAGCTGCTCACCGAACTGCATCGCCGGGTGCCGGGCCTGCCGATCATCCTGGTCACCCGCTTCGGCAGTATCTCGGCCGCGGTTGCGGCGATGCAGGCCGGCGCGTTTGATTACGTCACCAAGCCGGTGGAGGTGTTCGAGTTACAGACCCGGGTGAAGCGGGCGCTCGAGCTCGATCAGCTACATCACGAAAATGACACTCTGCGCCAGGAGCTCGCCGGGCGCTTCGGCCCCGACTCGGTGGTCGCCGAAAGTATCGAGAGCCGCAAGCTGATGGAACTGGTGCGACGGATAGCGGCCAGCCACTCCACGGTGCTGATCCAGGGCGAGAGCGGCACGGGCAAGGAGCTGGTCGCGCGGCTGGTGCATTATTGGAGCGACCGGGTGGGCCATCCGTTTGTCGCGGTCAATTGCAAGGCGTTTGCCGAGAGCGTGCTCGAGAGTGAACTGTTCGGCCATGAGAAAGGCGCCTTCACCGGCGCGATCGCGGCGCGCCAGGGATGCTTCGAGCGAGCCTCGGGCGGCACGCTGTTGCTCGACGAGATCGGCGATATCAGCGCCGAATTCCAGGCCAAGCTGTTGCGCGTGCTGCAGGAGGGCGAAGTACTGCGGGTCGGCGGTTCCGAGCCGCGGCGGATCAACGTGCGCGTGGTGGCGGCAACTAACAGCTCGCTCCAGGACAAGGTCGCGGCGGGCAGCTTTCGCGAGGATCTGTATTTCCGGCTCAACGTCATTCCGATCCAGCTCCTGCCGCTGCGCGATCGGCGCGAGGACATTCTGGCGCTGGCGCGCAATTTTCTGACCCGGATGGCGGCCGAGGCCGGCCGCCATATGACGCTCGACCCGGAGGCTGCGGAGATGCTGCTTCGGCACTCGTGGCCGGGCAACGTGCGCGAGCTCGAGAACGCGATCGAACGGGCTGTGGTTCTGACCCGCGCCGACGCCATCACGGCGGCCGACCTGATGCTCGATCGGGTCGGCGGAGCGCTGCCGGCCGCCATGACACGCCTCACGTCCGCCGACGGCGCCGCGCTCTCGGCGGTGCCGCAGATCAACGAAGCGGATCTGCGGTCTCGCCGCGCGGCGGCATTGGAGGAAAGCGGCGACGTCGGGCTTAGCGAATATCTCGACAAGGCGGCCGGCGAGCGGATCGCGCGAGCGCTGGCCAAGGCCAAGGGCAATCGGGCCGAGGCCGCACGCAGCCTCGGGATCGGCCGTGCGACGCTATATCGCTTCATGCGGCGGCTGGGCAACGAATCCATCGGCGAGCGGCGCGCCAATGAGCCAGGCGAACAGTAATAGCTCGCGCGCGAGCTTGGGGCCGCGTCCGAGGCCGACAAAGAAAAAGTCGTGGAGCAAGTTACGGATAAATCGGTTAACGCTGGAACTCTCAGCACGGGAGCTATCAGAAAAGAAACTGTCAGCCTCGCACGGATCGATCGTTTGCGCAACTCGATGCCCGGCAACGATGCCCTCATCGATGAATTGATCGACCTCTTTGTCGCCGACCTGCCGAAGCGGCTCGGCGCGATCATCCACGCCGTCGAGCGCGGCGACGCGCCAGCCCTCGCGCTGCAAGCCCATGCGCTGCGCGGCGGCGCGGCCAACTTTGGCGCCAGCCGCCTCGACGAGCTATGCAAGATGCTCGAAGAGGCCGGCGCGCACGCCAGGCTGGCGGAGGCGCCTGCGATGCTCGACGAAGTCAGTCGCGAAAGCGCGCGGGTGCTCGACGCGCTGCTGGCTCTAAAATCCGGGCGCTCAATTGAGCTCGGGGCGGTGCCGCGTCTTCCCGGTCCTGCCCGGCTCATTCGTTAATCTTTCGCCTTCCTACTCTTTGTTCGACTGACTTTGTCTCTAATGCGGACTATAGATGCCTAATTTCAGTCTATCTATCGTGTGCAATGTAGATACAGGTCGAAAGACCTTGCCATCTGCCATTTGGAGTTTAAAAGTGCTTGCTGTAATATTGAAGAGGGGGGCCACATGCTCTTCAATAAGATAACGCTAGGAGCCGCCGCGCTTTCGGTGATGTCGTGGGTGTCGACGCCAGTCTTCGCTGGGCACAATCCGATGGGCCACGGCGGCCACGGTCATGCAGTGAGAATCTCCGGAGTCTCCACGGCAGGCACGGGTCACCATGGCGGCACGAAGGGCCATGGCCACCATCTCGATGGCTCGGACAACCCGCACGGCAACAAGGGCGGCGCGATGCGCGGGCTTGACCGCGCCGACCAGGTGGCTGGCTCTCACGGAGAGGAAGGGCGGGAGAACGCCTCGGCCCATCATTCCAGCGATTACGACTCGTCGCACGACGCCGACGAGTAGCGCCAATCGGCCGACCAGCCGCAAATTAACGCTTGCCCAGCACGGCGCGCGCCCTGCTCAGAAATCCAGCGGCAGCTCGAGAAAGTTGTGATAGATGAAATCGCGATGCTCGAGCAGGATGGGCGTGGTGGCGCCCTTGATCGTCGGATCGTTGTTCGTGTACACGCTCCTGAACCCCGGCGCCATCGGACATAGCTCGTCGGGTAGCGGATTGTTCATCGCCGCGAAGGTCGCCCAATAGATGTCGAGCGCTGAAAGGGCGTCGCCGATGAAAAACCGGCTCCCGCGCTTGCGCTGCGCTTCCAGCCGGGCGGTGAGCGCGCGCAGGATTCCCGCAATCCGCGCCGGCGCGGCCTCGGCCGCCGCCTTGTCATAGCCGTACTTGTTAGCCAGGTAGTTGAAGAGCTGACGCCCGGCCGGGTCGGGATTCCCGAGGCCATCGCGGATGATCATCAGCCGCTTCGACCATCCGAAGCCATTCGTACCGCAGATTTCGTTGGCGTAGCCGAACATCAGGACGCGATCCTCCAGGTTGGCCGGAATCAGCGACGGATTGGCCTGTAGCCGCTCGGCCAGATAGAGCTGGTCGTTCCAGAGACTGCGCGGCCATTCTTCGTTCCAGACCATGACCGGAGCGCTCGCCTGCGCCGTCCAGTCGAGCAGCGCGCGGTTCTCGCCGCCCAATTCCTGGCGCACCTTCACATAGGGGAGTTTCTTGACATGGAGGACGCCCTTGGCCGCTTCGCTCCATGGTCCCGGCACTCCAGGCGTCAGCACCAAGCGCAGGCCCGACATCGCACGCGCCCGTTCTACTTCGACATATTCCGCCATGACATCACTCTCCCCTGTATGGATTATGGGCCGGCCGGCGCCTGTCCATCTCTGCCTGCGGGCGAGTGGTATACGGACCGCGCCTTCGGATCAAGTTTGTCGCAGAAAAGGGCTCTAAAAGAAAAGCCCTCGAGAGCGTCGCCGCTTTCGAGGGCGCAAAATGCAGCCGGCCGCGGTCAGTTAGTAGCTGATCACCATCTGTGCCGAACTCGAGAGCGGCAGGGTCACCGAGGCAAATGGATAAAATGGATGATAGTTATAGGCCACGCTGACGCTGACCACTTTCCCCGGCGCGTTATTTCCGGTTGGGCTTTGACATTGGTTGGGCGGAGCCTGGGGGTTCCAGCAGGAGGTGACGGTTATCGAGCTGGGATTGATGCCCTTGGCTTCGCCCCGCACGAAGGTCTGGATGTCGTCCGAGCTGACCGGCGACGTGCTTTTGGAGCCGTGGACAATCGCATAGCGCACGGCATCGCGCGCAGCATTCGAGAGGAAGCTATAGGTATAGATCGTCATAGCGAAACTGACGACGCCGAATATAAGTCCGAGCGTTGGCAGTACGACCATCATGAACTCAGCGAAGGTCTGGCCGCTCGAAAAGGCCGGTCGCGGTACCAATCTCTTGGCCATGTGCGATCTCAAAACCCCTCCCCGCTTTGGGCCTGCAGCACCGCGGTCGACTTCAGGGGAATTGTATTTGGGAGACCCCAGACCAATCCGGTCCTGAAGGTCGCGTTCGTCGTCACCTCGACGAACACTTTTGGTTCGGTACAGCTCGAGGGCGGTGCGCTGCAGGAAACGATGCAGGGCGAAGACTGTGTCGGGCTGCATTGAGCGCCGTCGCACATGCAGAAGTGCGTTGGAGTCACTGAAAGCCCGCTGATATTTTTACCGTCGTTAGTCGCCGCCAGAGTCATGCCGCTGTTGTCGACCGCTTTCGTATAGCTCTGCGCCCCGTACTGAACTCCGGCCCGGGCCGCACTGGCGACGCCCATCGCCATGTAAAACACCCGCGCAAACTCGCACACTACGAACAGCAGAAGTACAAGAAATGGAAGTCCCAAAGCGAGTTCGACCGCGCTTTGACCTCTCGCCATCTTGTGTATACGCATTGTCGGATCTTCCCCCCTATTGGACTAGCGCCGCGTCCTTGATGAGCGGTCCGCTGAGGCAGCTCTCGTTGTTGCCAACGCTGGAATTGCCGACAAAGGTCAACGTGTCGGCGACAAGCAGGGTGTACCCGTTAGCGGCACTACTTCCGGCATAAGAGACAGAGGTCGTAGGGAAATAGATCGCCCCGTTGTACGTCGAAGTCGCGCTACCGTTGATCGTGCTCCCGGTGCCGTTGGTTTCACTGCGGTCCTGGAAGAAGAGCATGCCGGGAATGCCACCGCTCGACGAGTCGCATGGCGCACTGAAGTTGACGGTCGCAGTGCTGTTGATGCTGACGCCGGCATAGTTTTTAGGGCCCGAGGCGGATTTGTTGTCGCCCGTTAGATAGAACGTTACTCCTGTGCCGGAAACAGTAGCCCCACCGTTAATCGACAATCCGCCGCCATCAATGATGTATAACCCAGGATTGAAAACGACACTGGCACCGGCGTTGATACTAATACCGCCGCAGAAGGGGGTCCCGGCGGAATACGTACCGGTGCCCAGATTTGTGGTTTTACCCGAACCGCCACAGCTCGAGGTGTAAGATGGAGCCGCGATGTAGGCCAGCGGATCGCCGAAAATTGCAATCCCAGTCGAGGGAGGCGTGCTACCGCCGCCGCTGATGCTGGTGCCGCCAACGACACCGACTAGAGGAGCGGTAATCGCCCCGCCTCCGGCGACACTGAGGGCCGAAGAACTGCTTGAATCAACGTATAGGCCGCAAGAGGAGCTGACACTGGCGGTACCGCCAACTGTTACCGCCCCCGACGCCGAATGGTCGAGGGAGTATACACACGAACCCGACCCCAGAGTCACTGCAACGGCGGCCGTAGAGACCGGAACCGTATTCCACCCGAGAGCCTTCATGAAGTAGGTGTTCTGCGTCTGTGAAACATCGACCTCGACGGCATTGACATTGGCCGCGTACGTACCGGAAGCGGGAGGGTTGTGAACCGCCACGGTTACGGAACCGGAACCACCCGCTCGGCTCGATCCGTCCGTGAAGCCGTTGTGCGATGCGGCATCCTTGGCGGCGGCTGTTATGGCGGTGCTGCTGCCTCCGAGCGCAATCTCGTCAGCCCCGGCAACCGCTCCGGCGTCCGCCGCGCTCTGCATCAATCGTCGCGTGGTCCATAGGTCTCCTACGTCAACCGCCAAGGCCGCCATGCCCAGAACGACGACGAGCGCTATACTCACCAGCAGGAACGTCTGGCCGGGGAACCTCCGCTTAAGCCGCCGTAGCAAAGTTGCAACATCGATGCGCCTAACCATACGTCTTCCCTCCGCTGATCGAGATCACGCGTTGCTAAAGCTCCTGTTAGAAAAGCGTAGCGAATTCAGTAGTCATGTCGCAGGCAAGGTTTTGCAAAAACCACGCCGCGCCCGCCACGGTGCGGGAAAACGACGATGAATGGCTCCAAGCTCCCGTTTTGAAAAGGAAGCGGCCTATCGAACAAGAGGCAAAGATTGACTGCCTCACTTCCCGCCCGTTTCTCCCATGGGCCTCGGCTTGGCGAGACGCTCAATCAATTTGCCTTTTCACCGCATTTGCAGTTATTGACCCGGACAGGCGCGCGAAAACCACCGTCGAGGAGACCAAGCGATGAAGCAGATAATCTACGCGATGCAGTTCAAGGGACAGGGCGGCCCGGGCGGATCGCCCAACGTGCTCAAGGCCATGACGAGTTCTCCGAGCTGCGCGATCACCACCGTAATCGGCTCCGAAGGGGTGCACGGGAGCGTGCAGCCGGCGCCCGGCGGCAAGGCGGCGTTCGAGTCGGAAGTGACCGTCACTGGCGAGACTTCATTTCTGGAATCGGGCAGCATCCGTTTCGGCGACGGCAACCATCGCCTGCGCTTCAGTACGGTGGGACAGGGTTATCTCGCCGACAGCCCGGAGCCGAAGCTCAAGTCGGGAGCCGTGATGTGGAAGGTCGAGGGCGGTGAGGGGCAGTTTGCCGGCGCAAGCGGCTACATCACGTCGAACTTCACGATGGACGAAGCGGGCCACGTGACCGACAATCAGTTCGGCGTGATCTACATAAAATAGAGAGCGTGCCGTAACGAATCGCGCCGGCCTGCGCACCTCCCGCGTTCACGGATGTGGAAAAGGATACGGAAGATGCGAACGCGCGAGAGCGTTCAGTGTTCGAGCAGGCGCGAGAGCGCGCGGGCGGTATAGTCGACCAGCGGGATGACACGCTCGTAGTCCATCCGCACTGGACCGACGATAGCGACGCTCCCGAGCGGCATCGCGCCGCTTTGGTACGACGCCGCGACCACGCTGAGGCTCGCCAGGCGCGTGTCGAAATTCTCCGAGCCGATCGATACCGTGAGTCCGCTATGCGCGACGCTGCGTTCGAGCAGGTCGAGCAGCGCGCTGCGGTCTTCGAGCGCATGGAGCAGTTCACGCAGCCGGTTATGGTCGGCGAACTCGGGCTGGTCGGCAACCTTGGCGCTGCCTTCGACATAGACCTCGGACGAGCCGGCCCGCTCGGCCAGTGCGCCGCCGAGCGCCAGGGCGGCGCGCATGAAGCGATCGTAGTGGGCACGATCCTCGCGCTGGCGCTCCTCGATCCATTCGCGCGCCTCCTCCAGCGTGCGCCCGTGCAGCGCCTCGTTGAGGTAGCGCGCCATGCGGTCGAGTTCCTCCTGGCCGTGGTCGCCCTCGGTCTGGACGAGGCGGTTATGCACCCCGCCGGCGGCGGCGACGAAAATCGCCAGCACTTCGCGCTCGCGCAAACGCATGAAGCTCACGCGTTCGAACTTGATCGATTCCAGCCGCGGCGCCATCACCAGCGCCGCCTGCCCGGTCATCAGCGCCAACAGGCGCGAGGTCTCGCGCATCACCTCTCCGAGCTCGCGCGGCCCGGCCGAATAGTACAGCTCGATTTGCGAGCGATCCTCGAACCCGATATGCCGCACCGGCATCACGTGGTCGACGTAGTAACGAAAGGCGCGGTCGGTCGGGACGCGGCCGGCCGAAGTGTGCGGCTGGCGCAGGTAGCCCGCGCTCTCAAGCTCGGCCATCAAATTTCGCACCATCGCGGCGCGCACGCCGAGCGGATAGCGTGCGGCGATCTGCTGCGAGCCGACCGGCTCGGCCGTCGCGATAAACTCCTGCACCGTGGCGAGCAGCACCGAATGCTGGCGGTAGGATAATTCGCCCTGTGCGGTTGAAGTTTCCATCGCGTCAACGACTCACTGCCAAAAACCTCTCTTTGCTTAACCTTTGCTTGCTCAGCCCTAATTGCAAGACCGATGCCCGTCGGACGATTCTCGTTCGAGGAGATGCGCCGCGCAAGGGCTCGGCCCTTTTCACTGCTATGCATTTTAGCACAGCCGAAGCTCCTGATAGGCTGTATAGTGAGCGTGTCCTGAGCGCCTGAGACCATCTCCGATGCCCAAAAAGGCAGCCAAACCACGGCGGTTGTACATCCCGGTCGTGCCAGCCGGAGCGTCGTGGATCGAAAGCGACAGCTACGACCGCCGGGCCTGGAGCGATATCGGGCTCGGCGCGCCCGCGATCGGCGACCTGGTCGAGGCCGGCCGTCGCCTGGTACCGCATTTCGACGCGCTGCTTGGCGACCTGTTTTTCGCGCTGTTCAAGTACAACCTGGTCTGGCTCAAAACCGACGCGGTGCGCAAAAGCGCGATTCTCAATCACACCATTCTCGATCGACTCGTCGCGTCGCCCGCCTTCGACGCGCTCAAGAGCCGCACGCTGCTCGAGGAGGACAAGGCTGCGATAGCCGCCCTCGCGCTGGCCGAACAGGCGCTCGAGCTGGTGCGCTCCGAGCGCCTCCTCAATCGCCGCGAATTGCTCGATTTGTGGGACTTGCATCGTCAGGAAGAGGACCTGGGCGAGCGCGCCGACGAGCTCAAGGCGATGGCCGAGGCGGCCGCGCCGGCCGAGGGCGAGACGCAGCCTGATGAGGAGCTCAAGAAAAAGATCGAGAAGCTGAAAGAGGCGGCCGCGCGCGCCGTCCAGGTCTCCGAAGCGCGGCTCAACCAGAAGGCGCGCCAGGTGACCGAGCAGATCGGCCATGCCGACCAGGGCGAGCTCCGCCGGATGGAAGCCAAGAGCCTCGGCCTCGCGCAAGAGATCGATCGCGTCGCGCAGGACAGCCATGACTTCAGCCTGGAGTTCGGCCAGGGCGGCCGGCTCTCGGCCGGCGAACGGCTGGAGCTCGGGCGTCATCTCGCGCGCAACCGCAAGCTCGGCGAGCTGGCACGGCTGGTCGGCCGCTTCAAGCAGGACGCGCGCGCGCTTAGGCGCAAAACGATGGAACGCGGCGTGGCCGAGGCCTACGACATCGAACGCGGCTCGGACCTAGGACGACTGATCCCGGCCGAGCTGCTCGCGATGCATCATCCGGGCCTCAGGCGCGACTTCGGCCGCCGCCTGCTCGAAGGCGAGCTGCTTCAGTACCGCCTGCGCGAAGAAGAGCAGAAGGGCAAGGGACCGATGGTCGTGTGCATCGATGTCAGCTCCTCGATGCAGGGCGACAAGGAGCTATGGGCCAAGGCGGTGAGCCTTACGCTGATGGATATCGCGCGCCGTCAGCGCCGGCTGTTCCGTGCGGTGCTGTTTTCCTCGGGCCCCGGCAGCCTCAAGGTGCTCGACCTCAACCAGGAACGCCGCTATCAGCCCGAGCTTGGCAAGGTGATGGAGCTGGCGGAGTATTTTCCCGGCGGCGGCACGGATTTTCAGCAGCCGATCGACGCCGCGATGGAGCTGATCGAACACAAACGGCTGCGCCGCGCCGACATCGTGATCATCACCGACGGCGAGTGCCAGGTCGCGCCCGAGTGGCTGGCCGAATTGCGCCGGCGCAAGGACGAGTTGCAGTTCTCGATTTTCGCGGTGCTGGTCGACGTCGGATCGAGCGACCTTTCGACGCTCGCCCAGATGAGCGACCGCGTGACCTCGGTCAAGAAACTCAGCGCCGAGGGCACCCGCGAGATTTTCCTCAAGATCTAGGCAAGCCGCACGTGACCGAGGCGGCCCCGCTGAACTATGGGTTGGAGCCGGGGCCCTCCGGAATGACGGGCGCGGTGGGCTGCACAAAATCGGGATTCACATTGCAGCACAGAGCGTAGCTGGTGCCGGCGCGCGGCTCCGCCTCGTAGCCGTCGAGCGAGCCGTCCGCCTCGACCCGCACGGCCTCATAGCTCAAGGTCCCCGAGGCGCGCTGGGCGGTGAAGATGTAGTAATGGCCGACTTCGAGCGGCTCCGGCGGACCGCTTTCGGGCGTCACTTGCGCGAAATGCGCGGGCAGCTTGCCGTAGGTGACGGACTTGGCGGCAAAGTTATCGCCCGAGCCCACCACCGGCAACTTCGAAAATACTCCGGCGTCCGCGGTGATCTCCCACACCGTCACTCCGCCGTCGAAGCGGATGATCGACTCGACGTGCTGTGCGTCGAGGTTGCGCGACTCGACCATTTCCGTGCCGTTGAATTTCGACACGCTGAGCGAAGCGAGGTAGTCGCCCTTATGCGCGTAGGAGATCGCGACCGTGGCGCCGGGCGGTGGCGAATTTGCCTCGCCCGCGCCACCCTCGGCGGGCGCGCCTTCAGGCGGGCTGCTCTCGGCCGAGGGCGAGGCCTCGGAAGAAGCTTCGGCAGACGCCGCAGCGGAAGGCTCGGCCGGCGCGCCGGCGCTGGGCGGTTTGCCGCGATGCAGTATCGAGCACGCGGCGAACGCGAGCGCCGCGCCGATCACCATCAAGGGCCCAGGCAAGCGCCGCATCGCCGGGCTCTCAGACCGCAACCGCATCGTCTCGTCCGGCTGCCCGCCGCAGTGTCATCATCATCTACTGGCTGAACTCGATCGGCTGGCCGCACGCGTAGCCGCCGGCATTATAGTCGAACACCATCCGGCCGCCGTAGTCGGCGCCCTTGACGAGAAGCGCCGCCACCAGTACCAGCATAGCGAGAAACACCCCTCGGCCGCGCGCCGGCATCGGCCGCGCCCCGATCGCCCACAGCGCCAGCGCGGCGCTCAGTATCGCGACCGCGATCATCATCCGCTTGTGGCTGGCGAGCAGCACCGTCTTGACCGACGGCGCAAGCATCACGCCAGGCGCGGCGTAGAGTCCGGTGGCGGTGGCCGCCCCCGCGCCGAGCGCGCCGAGCACCAGCATCCACAAGCCGCTCCATAGCCATGATTCGCGTCGCGCAAAAACTCCCAGCCAGTAAATCAGCGTCGCCGCGAACAGCAATGCGATCGGGAAGTGAACGATCAGCGGATGGATGTTCTGGAGATGCTGCGCGCCGGGAAACGAGAGCAGATGCGCCGCCGCCCGCAGCAGATCGGCTACCACCGGATCATTTCACCGATTCGGCGGTCAGAAATTCGACTCCGCCCTTTGAGTACGACTTGCCCGTGACGGTGACCTCCTTCTCCATGTTCTTCAGCACGTCGTCGGGCATCGCCTGCTCGTTTTTGGGTGGCAGCAGGATGTACATCTTCTCGGTTCCCTTTTCGACCAGGCCGACCGGGATACCCTTCTGTGCGCATTTGAGCGCGCACTCGGCGTGGCTCGCGCCGTGAGCGCCGACCACGGTGTAGCAGAACGTGTCTTCCAGGTTGCCCGTGACCGATTTCTGCGTATCAGCCGCAATCCCCAGACCGGCAATTCCGATAGCCAGCATCGCGCCCAGTCCAGCAACACCAACAAGACCGGCAATCATTGTTTTTCGCATAACCCCCTACTCCGTTGTTGCGGTTTACAAGCAGTCGATGTCCCAGCTGCAAATCTTTCTCCACTATTCTCCATACGTTGTGCGCATCTCAAGGGTTGCGACGATCGAAGGTGCGCGAGAGTGCGCGAAATCAGGGACACACCAGAGCGGGACACATGAGAGCGAGTCAAACGAGAGAACGACGGGCGTTGATTCTTCGAGCGCGAAGGCGCCGTCAGGCGAGCTAACGGCGAACCGAGCGCGCTTCGACTGGTGAGGCGACGGTGCCGAACTCTTCGTCCCATCGCGCGCGCCGGCGCGGACGCACCGGTCCGCCGAGTTGCTTCAGATGGCGCTCCAGGACGTCGTGCAACTGCTGATCGAGCCGTTCGAGGTCGGCCTCCTCGGGAATCCGAGGCCGTTCCTGATCCTCGGAGATGCCGCGCCGCCGCCGCCCATAAAGCTCCTGCATCCGCAACTCGGCCTTGGCCAACAGCGCCCTATAGCGCTGGTCGAGCCGGCGAAGGGATTCGTTGAGCTCGGCGATCGCGATAAAGCGCCGGCGCAGCAGGAACCACTCGAGCACCGCCAGCGCCGCCACGCCGAGCAGCAGCAGCGATACGATGACCGCGCTGTAGACGGCGCCGCGCCACCACGGCAGCATCTGCACGTCATGCGTCAGCTCCCGATTGCTGCCGGTGAGCTGCTGCACCTGTGCCTTCATGCCGGCCTGTGAGGTGGTCGCGTTATCGGCGCGCTTCTGCAGATCGGCGGCCTGGTCGATGAGCTTCTGATTCTCGGCGGTCAGCTCCCGCATCCGCGCCGCGAACGGATTGGGAATCCGCAGCGTCTGCCCAACCATCAGAGTCGTATCAAGCTGGAGCCGGTTGACATGCGCGATATCTTCGGCCTGAATGCCGAAGGTCGAAGCGATCGATCCGAGCGAATCGCCCGATCTCACACTGTAGGAGAATTCGCCGCCGCGGCGGGTTGGAGCGGGAGTCGCATCCTGCGCGGAATCCTGAGTAGTGCTGGTCGTATCGGTCGTCGCAGAAGGCGATGCCGCCGTATCGTCTTGAGCGTAATTTTGTTCAGCGTAATTTTGCGCGTAGCCCGAGGACACCGCCAGGCAGAGGCCCGCCAAGACGAGGACCGTTACGAACGCGAGGGGGAATCTCATCGTCCGGATGCTGATGTCACGCGCCATAGGACCTCTAACAGCGTAAAGGCAAGCGGGCGGAGATGCAAACCGGAACGTTCAAGAAATAGGCGAAAGCCTATTTTAATCCGTCCAGAGGCAGTTTCCTAGGCTGGATCTCAACCGACCACGCGCCGGCGCATCAGCAGCCCCGGCGCATCAGCGCCAGAAACTCCTGGTTGCCCGCCGCCCCGCGAATCGGCGCCTCGATCGCGCCCGCCACTTCGAGCCCCAATCCCGCGGCAAATTCCAGTAGCGCGTCGACCGCCCGATGGCGCTCCGCGTCGTCGCGCACCACGCCGCCCTTGCCTACTTTGCCCTTGCCGACCTCGAACTGCGGCTTGACGAGCGCGACGATTTCGACCGCTGGGGCGCTCAGCTCGAGCACCGGCGGTAGCACGAGGCGCAGCGAGATAAAGCTTACGTCGATGACCACGAGTTCGGGAGCGTAGGGCAGGCTGGCGGCCTCGACCAGGCGGATATTGGTCCGATCGAGTACGGTGACGCGCGAATCGCGGCGCAGCCGTTCGGCGATTTGTCCGTAGCCGACATCGAGTGCGACCACGTGGGCGGCGCCGCGGCGCAGCAGCACGTCGGTGAAGCCGCCGGTCGAGGCGCCGACGTCCATCGCGTGGCGGCCCGCGGGATCGAGGCCGAAATGGTCGAGCGCGGCGGCGAGCTTCACTCCGCCGCGGCTTGCGTACTCGGGCGATCCGCCGACCAGCGCAATCGCGCTCCGCTCGTCGACGCTCTGGTCGGCCTTGAGCGCGGGCTGCGAGTTGACCCGCACGCGCCCGGCCATGATCAGGCGCTGCGCGCCCTCGCGGCTGGGTGCCAGGCCGCGCCGGGCCATCTCGAGGTCAAGCCGCCGCCGCGTCGCCATCAGCCCCGGGTCGACTCGCGCAGCGCTCGCTGATGACAGAAGAGGATCAATAAATTCACAAACTCTCAGAAGGGGATATCTTCGTCGTCTTTTTTGTGGCCGTCCTTTCTGTTCTGTTCCCTGTTCTCTTCTTGTTTGTTGCCGCTTTCGGCCTTGGCTGCCGCCGCCTCGTAAGGCGTGGTCTTGAGCTCGCCCTGGGCGTTGCGCATCAGCAGTTCGACTTTGCGCTCGACCTCGTCGAGTTTCTGATTGAGCGAGCGGACCAGGCCGACCCCGCGCTCGAAGGCCGTGATCGAATCCTCCAGCGAGAGCTCGCCGGAGTCGATCTGCGCGACGATTCCTTCGAGGTCCTTGAGCTCGTCTTCGAACTTCCTGCGCGTGATGGCCATCGCTAAGCCTCGGATGTTGTATGACGTCCCGATGCGTGTGATGCGTGCGGCACGCGCGCGCCTCAGGATTGGCGCGCGATCGTGCGGGTGCGCAAGCGGCCGCGCCTTAGCCGCAGGTCGAGTTCGTCGCCGACCTCGACCGCGGCGGCGTCGATTACGACGCGGCCGTCGCGCAAGTTGGTCACCACCGCGTATCCGCGCTCGAGCACTTTAAGTGGCGAGACCGCGTCCAGGCGCGCCGCCAGCGCCGCCAGTGCGGCGCCGCGGCGCCCCTGCGCGCGTTCCATCGCCGCGCCCAGCCGCACCGCCACGGCCGCCACCGCGGCGCGCCTGCGCTCGGCCATCGCTCGCGGCGCCGCCTCGCCCAACCGCGCGCCCGCCGCGTCCACGTGCATCCGCATCCGCTCGACCCGCGTGCCCATCGCCTGCGCCAGGTGGAGCGCGACGCGCTCCGCCCCAAGGCGGAGCGCGCGCACGAGCGCGCCGGGCGGCACGAGGTGCGCGCTCAGCGCGCCGACGTGGCGGCGCCGATCACCGAGGTCCGAGGCGAGCGCCGCACCGAGCGCGGCCGCGGCTTCATCCGCGCGCTGGCGCGCCTGGCGCAGCGCCGCGCGCGGCTCGCGCAGGCGAGCGTTGAACTGGTCGACGCGGCGGCGATGGTTCGAGAGCGCGCTCACGGCGGCGCCGTTGAGCGTCGCCGCGGTTTCGTACAGACGCTGGCGAAGCGCGGCCTTGTCCGGCACCACGAGCTGCGCGGCGGCGGTCGGAGTCGGCGCGCGCACGTCGGCGACGAAGTCGGCGATAGTGTAGTCGATTTCGTGGCCGACCGCCGAAATCACCGGAATTCGCGAGCGATGGATCGCGCGCGCGACCGTCTCTTCGTTGAAGGCCCATAGGTCTTCGAGCGAGCCGCCGCCGCGGCCGACGATCAATACCTCGGCGCGCCCGTCGGCGTTGAGATCCTCGATCGCTTGCGTGATTTCGGCCGCCGCGCCCGCACCCTGCACGCGTGCGGGGCGGATGATGATCTGCATATTGGGATAGCGGGCGAGCAGGATACTCACGATGTCGCGCAAGCCCGCGCCGCCGAGCGCGGTCACGATTCCCACCACCGCGGGCAGGAACGGAAGCGCGCGCTTGCGCGACTGGTCGAACAGTCCCTCGCGTCCCAGCCGCTCCTTGAGCTGCTCGAAGGCGAGCTGCAGCGCGCCGAGCCCGCGCGGCTCCATCTCCTCGGCGTAGAACTGGAGCGCGCCGCGCATTTCGTAAAGGTCGACCCGGCCGCGCATCACGACCTGCATACCGTCGGCGACTTTGAAACGCAGCCGCGCGGCCGCCGAGCGGAACATCACGACGCTGATCGCGCTGTTGGGATCTTTGAGCGTGAAATAGAGATGGCCCGACGGCGCGAGGCGCGCGTTGGAGACTTCGCCCACCACCCAGCACTGGTCGAGGTTGGCCTCCAGCGTCTCGCGCACCATCCGCACCAGTTGCGTGACGTTGAGCGCGCGCACCTGGCCGCGCAGCGAGAGTTCCAGTTGGCCGGCCATGCGGCCAACTTACCAGATGGGCGCCGCCGAGCGTAAGGCGTGTTTCCGCCGACGGCATCTATAGACACCCTCCAATTTACGCGGGAAATAAAAAGCGCACGCTTCAGATGTGCGCCGCAGCCGAAAACGTGGCCTCAGTTGAAATGTACATGTCAGCCAAAAAAAATGTGGCGGGTCAAAAAATGACCCGCCACTTACAAACGTAAATTGTCAGCGCGGCGTTATTGTCCCGAGCCGTCCGCGCCGGAGTTGCCGGAGCCACTCTGAGCAGCCGACGCTGCGGTCGGCGGCGCCTGCGGCGGTGGAATGTCATTGCGCGCGAGCTGCAGCTTGTAGCTGTGCCAGTTGTCCAGCACCTGGATCGCGCGATCGAGCTGGACGTCCGCCGGCTCCTTGAAAGCGCCCGCGCCTTGGTCCTTGCTCGCGCGAGTGGCCTTGGAATGTTTCGAGGATCCCGAGGCTGGGGCGGCGCCGTCACTGCCGGCAGGCCCGTTGGGGGATTTCAGTACCCCGTTGTTCTTGAAGTGATGCAGCAGGTCGCTCTCGCGAATCTCGGTGTCCTGGTTGATGGTCGCGCCCTCCTGCTCGAGCGAGGCCAGCGTGGTCCTGGGCGGCTCCGAGGTTACATCGGGCGTGATTCCTACGGCCTGGATCGAGCGGCCGTTGGGCGTGTAGTAGCGGGCCGTGGTCAGGCGCAACGCGGAGTGATCGTCAAGCGGCAGGATCGTCTGCACCGAGCCCTTGCCGAAGGTCTGCGTTCCGACCGTGATCGCGCGGCGCTGGTCCTGCAGCGCGCCGGCGACGATTTCGCTCGCGCTCGCACTGCCGCCGTTTACCAGCACCACCATCGGGTAGTCCACGAAATCCTTCTTGCGATGCGAGAAGTACTTCTGCTGCTGATTCTCCTGGCGGCCCTGGGTATAGACGATAAGCCCGCCGTCGAGGAATTCGTCGCCGACCTGCACCGCCTGGTTGAGCAATCCGCCCGGGTTGTCGCGGAGATCGAGCACCAATCCCTTGACCTGGCCATTATGCGACGCGCGGAATTTGTCCAGCGCCTTTTGCAAATCGTCGCCGGTGCCCTCTTCGAAGCTGCTGACGCGGACGTAGTCGTAGCCGTGACGCAGTTCCTTGGCCTTGACTGACTTTATCTTTATGACCTCGCGCGTGACGGTCACCGTGAACAACTCGGGCACTCCCTTGCGATGGATCGTCAGGTGAATTTTGCTGCCCTGCGGCCCGCGCATCCGCTTGACCGCGTCGGTAAGCGTCATGCCCTTAGTGAAGTCGTCGTTGATCTTGACTATCTGGTCGCCGGCCTTGACCCCGGCCTTGTAGGCGGGAGTGTCCTCGATTGGCGAAACCACAGTAAGGAGATCGTCCTTGACCGTAACTTCGAGACCCAGCCCGCCGAAGCTGCCGCGCGTTTCGACTTCGAGGTCACGATAGAGGTCGGGCGTAAGGTAGGCGCTGTGCGGGTCGAGCGACGCCAGCATCCCGGTTATCGCGCCGTTGATGAGTTGCTTGGTGGTGACCGGCTCGACGTAGTTTTTCTGCACGATCGCCAGCACGTTGGCGAAGGTGGCCAGTTCCTTGTAGGTGTCGTCGGGCAGCGCGTCGGCGCGCCGCACCGCGATCTCCGCCAGTAAAACCAAGATCGCTACCGCGCATACGCCAGCGACCAGAAAAGGTGAACGATTGCGTTTCATCAATTACTCGCAGCTAGAACCCGCTACGGTGAGCGCGCGGGCAGATTCCTCAGCATATTCTTTGCGCGCGCGGGACGCCACAACCCTGGCGTCAAATAGTGTCCCTTAGCGCGGCACTATCCGGTAGCGCCGGCGCGATGCGCCTGGTCTCTCAACCCTTGTTGTCCTTGAGCAGTTCCTCCAGCGCGTCGCGGATCGCGGGCTGCGACCAGTCGAACGCGCCCGAATGATGGGCGACGATGCGGCCCTCGCGATCGATGATGAAGGTCTCGGGAACCCCGCTTACCTTATAGGCCTCGGCGACCGCGTTTTTCGGATCGAGCAGCACGTCGAAGTGGTAGCCGTGCTTCTTGACGTAGGCCACAACCTCATCGCGGCTTTCGGTATCCTGGCTGACCGCGAGCATCACGAAACCCTTGTTGTCGTGGAGGTGCTGGTAGAGCTTCTCCATCGAGGGCATCTCCTCGCGGCACGGCGCGCACCAGGTCGCCCAGATATTGAGAAACACGACCTTGCCGCGCAAATCGGCCATCGAAACCGAATCGCCGCTTAAATCCGTCAATTTGAACGGCGCGGCTTTTCCACCCGCGGCGATCGGCCCGTGCGCATTGAGACCCGGACCACTTTGGCCCGGACTGCTTGCGGTGGTGTCTCCAGTTGGTTGCGGCGCCGAAGGGCTTGCGTGCCGAATTTGCGAAGCCGCGATCAATAACACGCTCAGCACCAGCGCCCCGCCGGCGATCATGGAGAGCAGCTTTACCCGTGGAGCCATCCTGCCTCGAGCGCCCCGACTGCGCTACGCCCCCGCCGCCACATGCGCCCTGGAACGGCTCTGCGGCGCCCGCTCCTCGCGCGTCCATCCCGAGAACACACCGCCGGTCAGGTGCAGCCCGACGAGGCCAGTCACGACCATCACGAGGGCGATAACCTGGGCTTCGCTCAGCCCAAAGAGCACGCGCGGATTGATCCGCAGGAACTCGACCATGAAGCGGCACGCTCCTAACAGCACGAGGTAGAGGCAAAAAATGCGGCCCTCGACCCCCGCCCGCCGACGCATCGACCACAGAATAAGGAACACTCCCGTGTACAGGACGGCTTCGTAGATGGACGTCGGATGCACTCTGACGCCCGGGAAAAATCCCGACACGAGTTCATGATGCGGGCCGAGCTTGAGCACCGTCTGCGGACCCCATCCCACGATCGCCTTGGGGTAAGCGACCGCCCACGGCAGCGTCGAGGGCGCGCCCCAATCGCCGTCGCCCGACAGATGACATCCGATACGGCCGAGCGCCTGACCAATCGCCAGCGCCGGCCCGCACATGTCGGCCGTCGCGCCGACCGAGACCTTGTAGTGGCGCGCGACGAAGTAGGCGGCCGTCACGCCGCCGATAAAGCCGCCGAACCAGACGAAGCCCGACCCCGACCATACGATCGTAATCGGGTCGGCCATGTACAGGCGCCAGTTGTCGATTACGTCGTACAGGCGCGCGCCGACGATACCGCCAAGCGCGCCCCACAACACCACGGCGGTAGCATATTCGGGATCGATACCGCGGCGAGGGCAATCGGCGGCAATCACGAGGTCGGCGGCGATAAAGCCGAGCGCCATCATCAGGCCATAGCTGTAGATGGTGAGCGTCAGCGGATGGCCGAACAGATGGAAGGGTCCCAGACGCAACAAAATCGGAATCATCGCATCGACAACTATAGTACGGAGCGAAGGCCGCAAACCAGACACGCCCGCTCCGAGGTTTTTTCCCTGACACGCGCGGCGCGCCATACGCAAGGTCATGCCCCATAGGCAAGATCCTGCGCTATATATGACGCCGGGATGCGAGCCATTGTTCAACGCGTGAGCCGGGCCGAAGTCAGCGCCGGCGGAAAGTCCTTGGGCCGAATCGGCCCAGGCTTCGCCGTGCTGCTAGGCGTGGCGCGCGACGATACCGAGGCCGACGTGGAGTTCATCGCTGATCGCATCCTGGGCCTCCGCGTGTTCGCCGACGATGCCGGCAAGATGAACCTGGCGCTAGGCGCGACGGGCGGCGAGTTGCTGGTGGTCTCGCAATTCACGCTCCTTGCCGACACCAGCGGGGGACGGCGTCCGTCGTTCATCAAGGCGGCGCCGCCCGAACTCGCGCGGCCGCTGTACGAGCGTTTCATTTCACTCGTGCGCGCGCGGGGTGTTAAAGTTGAAACGGGTGAATTCGGCGCGCACATGGAACTGGCGCTGGTCAATGACGGGCCGGTGACAATCATTCTGGACAGCCGGGTGCGTTGAGATGGCACGGGCAGGTTTTTACGCCGTCGAGTCGGGCAAAATCTCGTTTCGGCGCGACGGCAACTGGTATAGCGACGACGAGCGGATCGACAATCCGCGCATCGCACTCCTTTTTAGCCGCAGCATCAGGCAAAACCCCGACGGTAGCTACTTCCTCCAGGTCGCCGAGGAACGCGCGTCGATCACCGTCGAGGACACGCCGTACGTGGTCAAGGCGATCGAGGGCGACGCACAGAGCGGCTTTACGATCGTGCTCAACGACGAGGAACGCGAGGAGCTCGACCCGGCCACGCTCGAGGTCGGCCCCGACAACGTGCTCTATTGCCGGGTCAAGAGCGGCAAGTCGCGCGCGCGCTTCCTGCGCAACGCCTACTACCATCTGAGCCCCGGCTTCGAGGCCGACGAGCGCGGCGGCTTCTCGATCACGATGCGCGGCCGGCGCTATCCGCTTTTGCCCGCGAGCTCGGCGGACGGGAACGATTGAGTCCGCCGCGCGCCCAGAGCCCACACGATCCGAGGCCCGCGCGATCCGGAACCCGATTTGACCATCCCGGCTTTTCATATCGTGCTGGTGCGGCCCGAGATTCCGCAGAACACGGGATCGATCGCGCGCCTGGCGGCGGCGACGCACTCGCGCCTGCATCTGGTCGGCCCGCTCGGCTTCTCGCTCGAGGACCGCTATCTCAAACGCGCCGGGCTCGACTATTGGCCGCTGGTCGATCTGCGGACTTACGCGGGATGGGACGAATTTGCGGCGGACGATAATCCGCGCCTGAAGTATTTCTCGGCGCGCGCGAAAAGGTCTTACCTCGAGGCCGATTACGCGCCGGGCGACTTCCTGGTGTTCGGCAGCGAGACCAAGGGCCTGGGCGAGGAGTTTATGCGCACGCGGAGCGAGTCGGCGTACAGAATTCCAATCTTTGAGCCCGGCGTCCGCAGTCTGAACCTCGCCAACGCGGTGTCGATCGTACTCTACGAAGCGTTGCGCCAGAGCGGACGGCTTAGCGCGTAACGGGCGGCCCGCCGGGCGCGCGAATTCCGGTGTCGACCCAGATATCGAGCCGCGTCTCGCCGCCGGGGCTTATCGCCACCATCGAGGGGAGGTTCCTGGCCATGCCCGAAAGTCCGTTACCGCGCTCGACCCGGTAATTGCCGGGCGGCAGTGTCAGCCGGTAACGTCCGTCGCCGCCGGTGCGCACCGTTGCCACCACGGCGCCTTTGGAGTCGATAATCTTGAGGTCGGCTCGCGCCACGGGCGGGGCCGGCGGCACTTTGATGCCGGGGCCGCTTATCGGCCAGGTCGGGCCGCGCGTGACCCGGCCGGAGAGTGTCCCGTACGACGCCGTTGACCGGTAGGCATGGCCCTCGGAATGGGAACAGCCCGCTATCGCAAGCGCTGCCGCAATAAACGCGGCGAGCAATCTTGCAGGTGCGGGCAACGGGGCCACGAACTCACTCTTGCGAGGAGCTTATCGTATCCGGTCGCGGGCGACGTAAGCGGCGGGGCCGAAAGACTCCGGCCCCGCCGCTAGTTACAGCCTCTGACTCGCCCTACTGCCTGAGCTTCGCGATCTTGGTGCCCCAGGATATCCCGTTCGCAACCCTTTGGTTGGTTATCCAGCCGATGACGCTTCCCGCGGTTCCGTTGGGAGAGGTCGCCGGATCGAATCGAGTGGCCGAGTAATCACCCCATCGCTGAGGACTTGTCGCGGCAGGACTGCTATTGCCGGTCAGGCAGACCGAACTGAGCCCCGCCGGAGCCGCCTTGTTGAGCGCGACAGGATTTCCGTTGAGCGCACCGCCGAACAGAACCATGGGCTTCAAGCTACCCGTCGGATCAGTCGCAGTCTCGGTCACGAAGATGTCGCCCAGGGCGTCGGCGGCGATCGATGGATTGAAATCGTCCGACGTCGCGCTAAAAAAGAAACTGCCAGTGGAAGCAAACGTGTTAGTCGACGGATTGAACGCGAACCACACTGGGACGGGAAATCCGGAGAAGTTAGTTGTGTGGACACAGTAGAGCAAACCATCAGTGAAGCCACCGGACGGAGGAATCTGGTAGCACGCGTTCTGAAAACGGCCGTCGAGAGTGTCGATCGTATTGGCGCAGCCCGGCTGCACCGCGCTGGGTGGCACAGAGAAGTTAGTGCTGGGAATCGCGGCTGGCCCCGACATGGAAGGTGTGGTGCTGGCATTGGTCATCGTGTAGAGCGACACTCCGATGCCGGCCGCCGCCACGGCAAAGTAGTCCGCTCGGAAATGCCCATAAAAGGGAGCGCCAAGCTGAACCGGCGGCATCAATGTACCAATCAGCCCGAGGGGGAATACAGGCACCGTAAAGCCCAGCCCGTTGTAAACGCGCGCCTTCGGAATCGCGAAGGCGACAGTGCCGATGTAAGACAGGCCACTGTTGAAGACGTTGCCGGTGACCAATAGAGCATCCTGATCCATGCCGAGATGCGGGTAGTCGAGAAAGTTGGGCAGGCCAAACCCACCGCCGGAGACCCTATATACGATCCACCCGCCGTTTGCGGATCTGGTCGTGGATATCCCGATCCACAAGGAACTGGTCGAGAAGTCGTCCGAGGTCAAAACCCATCGGTTCCACGTGCTGTCGTAAAGAATTTGGACGTCGCCCAGGAAGTCAGCGGTACCGAACAATGCGTTGAGGGAATGCCGCCCCAGGATGGTGCCCGATTTATTGAATACCCATAGCGAGGCATTGGTAATCTGAGCGACCTGGGTCGACGACACGTCCATATCGTCGTCCGAAGGGAATTCGTTAACGCCGATCACGCCCTCCTTTGCGCCCTGAAAATGCACCGCTGTTAGATTGGGGGTCTCCGCAACGGGACTATTGTCAGGGGCCCTCGCCACAGCGCTCTCCGCGTTGGCGGCGGCCTTGAGCGCTTCGTATTGCGCCTTGGGCATCGTGGGCCGCACCTCGAGCGCAGCGGCTGGCACCGGCCCCGACGGTGCGAGCGCTTCATTGGCCGCCATCGCTTCCGGAGTCCGCTCGACCGGACCGGAGGCACTCACTGTGCCCGTGGCGAGAATGCTGGGACCGGCGTAGCGCGGAGGCGCCTCGCTTTGCGCGCGCGGCGCCCGTTGAAGCGCAAAAACCCCCAGCGTCGCGGCTGCGCTCATGACCGCCAGCGGCACCAACCATCTCGAATGTCTCATCGATTCCCCCTCCCAGTTTGGTGGATAATCAAAGCGCTTTTTTGCGTAACCTGACCCCCGCCCGTCTGACGCGCTCCTCGGACCGGTGCGATTTTGGGAGCGGAGCTTACTCACGCGTTGGCCTTAATGCAGTCTATTCTCTCCAAAGAGAGTCAATAAAGACACCGTCGTGAGACTTTTCAACAGGTAAGCGATAGCGTCGATAGAAAGCTTTGCATGAAAATGCCAAACGGCCCTGACCGTCCTAAATTGATCACTAAAAGGCGAAATTGATGATTAACAGAAGGTACGCTCGGAGGAGCGCAGCAGCCCAAATCACGCTCGCGAGCGCAGCGCTCGCGATCCTAACCGCGATGCCAGCGCCGGGTCCGGCATGGGCCCAAGACACGCCCGAAGCTGCCCCGCAAGGCGATGCTGCGGTGACTCAGGGAATTCCAGCGACGGCGCCTGGCGCGATCGTCAGGACGCCCGAGGACATTCAGAAGGACCGCGATATCGTCCCGCAAGGTGAGGCGCCGCGAGAGGTTCCGAACCCTCCCACGATTCCCTCGGATCAGTACTGGAAGTTAAAGCAGCGGAGCGGCGAGAGCACGCCCGGTAACGAGCAAGGCAGCCCTGCGCGAAAATAAGACTTGCTCCATCTCTCCGGGCGAAGGGCAGCGGGGCAAGATCAAGGCGGCGATGGCCTGAAAAACGCCAACGCGATGCGAACATGCTGGGAATTTCGTAAAAGCAATTGCGGCCGCGAGATCTAAGTCGCCGCGAGGCCTAGTGGCCGCGCGTTCCGCACGTTCCGCATCCGCTGGCGCATCCGCCACCCGCCGCTCCCTTCTCGGGCGGCGGGCCGAAGTAGTAGCCCTCTTGCTCGAGCTCACCGGCCTTGATCCAGCGCACCGGCTCGCCGATTTCCGCGTCGCAATGCACGCAGCACCTGCGCTCGCAGTCGCCTTCATCGAGCGTGACGTGTACCAGCACGACACGCTCGCAGCCTGCGCAGTGCGCGGTGGGAAAAGTCGACGCGTTGAGCGACAAATCTTTCATCGTCAAGCCGATGCCGTGTATAGCAAGTGGCTGTGCGGTAGTCTAATCCTCCGCGGGCGCCAGATCATCACCGGCGCAGTGGAATACGCGCACGGAATAACGCGACAGAGTAACAATGGACTGGAAGGACCCGTGGCTATGGATTGCGGTCGTGCTCGGCGTCGCCGGCGGAGTCGCGATGTTCATCCCTTTCGCGCGGGTGTTGAAATGGCGCGCGCGGATGCTCGAGCGGATGGACGCCGCGCCCAACCGCACGGCGCTGTCGATAGGGATGGAGGCGGGGACGCTGGGATGGGCGGTTGCGGGCGCGATCGTATTCCTGTTCCTGCCCACGATGCTGCTGCCGCGTCCGAACGGAATCTTCTACCTGGCCGGATTCATGATCGGGATGAGCTACAAGCGGCCGCGTTTCAATCGACAGATGGAAGCGCTCGGAATCGCGCCGCACGCCACTCGCCGCCGCCCTGGGGGTGAGGAGCCGCACTAGCGAGCTCTCTTCAAAAGTGGAACGGAGCCGTTCTCCTGGCGGCCTCAGATCAAATTTCGCTCAACGAGTTACCCCAAGAGATTAGAACGTCCGCGAATCACGAAGGCTACTTCACCGTTTTCTTGGGTTCCCCGCTTGATGAGGTTGAACGGGAACTCATCCGCCGCTGGGGCTCTAGAAAGCGCTCCATCAGCAACTTCAACATAGCTGACGCGGCTTTCACGTCGAACTTGGAATCCCTAATAGCGCCGAGACGGTTCAGGCCGAAAATAATGCTGTGGACGACCGCAGCGACGCTGTCCGGATCAAGCGCGGGATCTACCTGTCCGCGCTCTTGACCCTCACGAATCAGGCGGCTCAACAGTTCCCGCACGCCGCGGTCCACACGAGAAGCAATCTTCGCGATGGCCGGGTTACGGGCGCTTTCGGCTCTCATCTCGAGACCAAGCGAAGTGCCGTGGGCCCGGACGTCCTTCATCCGCCCGTCCAACCACCCGCAGATGGCGGCAATTAGATCTGCATTTGGTGTCTGTGTCAGTTCGCCGACAATGGCTGCCTCTCGCTCGAGGCGCGATTCAAAAATGGCTTCTATGATCGCTTCCTTGCTCTCGAAATAGTGGTAGAGGTGCCCTGGACTCATTCGCGCCGCCGCGCAGATGTCGCCGATACTGGCGCCCCGGAAACCATCTCGCTGGAAGCATCGCTCCGCAGCTTCCAGGATGTGCTGACGCTTTTCGTCATATTTCGCCCGATCGACCTTCCGCATTGCTCCTCCTCCACACGGATAGAGCATTCACTCTAGCATTCGCTTGACACTGCCGTCCAATCCGTTATTAAATTAGTTCGAGCATTCGCTCTATTAATTCCGACGACCGTTGAAAAGGGGTATTTGCCATGGATTTTCTGTGTTCAGGGGCTTTCGTACGTGCCGTTTCGACCGGGGCTGTGGCGCTATACCAGCATCTGGGACCCGCGCACCATCACCTGCTGCGGCCGGTCTTTGGTCTATGTTGGAACGCGCTGGGACTTGGCAACCAATTACGCGCGCGCCGCTGTCATTCCTATCCACGTGAGATCCGCAACGCCCGTTGCTGGAGGCTTGCTCGATCTCACGGATCGCCGATCACCTTCGAAGTATGGACCGGCCAGGGAACCTGGTTCTGGTGTGTAGCCAATCCACAGCGCAACTGCGGCGCGATCGGAACGGCCGCGACCGAGACGGAAGCCATCCGCGAGGCCCGCTCGTCGATCGAAGAGATGTCAGCGCGCGCCGGGCAAGTGTTGCCGCCACGCGGCTCACTGGCGATGCCGCCGCGATCGAGGAATCCAATCTGAATCCGACAGCATTCGTTGCTTTGGCTGAAAGCACACCATTCGCAGGAGGAAGAGTCTATGATTTGGAAACTTCAACTGGCAGGGTTTCTGGTGATCGTTGCAAGCGGGCTGAGTGCCTGCGCCTCAAGTCAAAATCCGGCGGCAGAGCCGCGCGGATCTGTTATCGCACCTGACGGTTTAGCGGCACAGCGATCGCCGGGTGAGCAATTGGCGGGTGAGGGAGTTTACTCAGAAGAGCGCGTCGATCCCCTGGAACCATTCAACCAAGCCATGCTCACATTCAACCGCAAAGCAGATGATTGGGTATTGCACCCTGTCGCCGCCAAATGGGCCTACATTATGCCAGAGCCAGCTCGCGCCAGCGTCAGTCGCTTTTTCAAGAATGTCGGTGTGATCCCGCGTTTTGCGAATGACTTGTTCCAACTCCAGTTCAAGCAAGGGGGCACAGAAGTCGCGCGCTTCGGAATCAATAGCACCCTGGGTGTCGGTGGATTGTTCGATCCTGCCGACAAATGGTTTGGTCTCAAGCAGGAAGACAATGATTTTGGGCTAACGCTGGCAAAATACGGCGTGGGTGAAGGCCCATATGTCGTGCTGCCACTTTTAGGACCTTCCACCGTGCGTGACGCGCTCGGCGGGTTTGCGGACGGCGCGATGAATCCCGTGAATTACGTCGTCAGCGGCGCTCCGCTGTATGAAGCTGTTGCAAAAGCCTTCGCTGCCGTCAATGCGCGTTCAGAAAGCCTGGGCACGTTTGATGATGTAGACCGATACTCGATTGATTTTTACGGGGCTGTTCAGGACGCATACTTGCAGCGGCGTAAGAAGGAGGAAAATCGGGTTCGATCCGGCGAGTGAAAACCTGCATCCACAACAACCCGGTGCCACAACCTGGCGTCCAAGGCAAGACGATTTGGGGAGGAAGTCACAAAGGACATCCCCACTCACGGACGCACGTAGGGCTCGCCCAGCGCGCTCGGCGCGGCGGCCTGGCCGCCGAAACCCGCCAGCACCACCAGCGTCAGCGCGTAGGGCAGCGCGAGAAACACCTGGTAGGGCACCGCTGTGCCGAGCGCCTGCAAGCCGAACTGCAGCGCCATCGCGGCGCCGAACAACACCGAGGCCGCGGCGCATCCCCACGCCTTCCAACGCCCGAGGATCACCACCGCCAGTGCGACGAAGCCGCGGCCGGCCGACATCCCCTCGACGAAGGTGCCGGCGTAGGCCAGAGTCAAAAACGCGCCGCCCAGTCCCGTCAGCACGCCCGCGAAAAGCAGCGCCTCCCATCTCAGCCGATACACGCCGAGCCCCAGCGCGTCGGCCGCCTCGGGCCGCTCGCCTGCCGCGCGCAGCCGCAATCCGTAGCGCGTGCGCGAGATCACGAGCGCCAATATCGGCACCATCGCGAACGCCACGTACACCAGCACATTCTGATCGAAGAACGCGCGTCCGATCACCGGAATACGCGCGAGCGGTCCAAGCGCCATCGCGTCGAACTGCCGCACCACGAAGGCGCTGCCGGTCACGCCGAACATCTGGCGGTAGAAGACGCCGGTCAATCCGAGCGCGAGGATATCGAGCGCGGTGCCGGCCACGACCTGGTTCACCGCGAGGTTGACGACCAACAGCGCCAGCAGCGCGTTGAGTGCGACGGCCGCGGCGATTCCCGCGAGCAATCCGAGCGCGAGGCTGCCGCTGAAGTAGGCCGCCGCCAGCGCAAAAAAAGCCCCGGCCAGCATCGCGCCCTCGATACCGATATTGATCACACCGCTTTGCTCGACCAGCAGTTCGCCGAGCGCCGCGTAAAGAATCGGCGTCGCCATCGCGACCGTGGAAGCCAAAAACGCCTCAAGCATCGCTGCCGCTCCGCGTCGCCACGTTGGCTTCAGGAGCGACCACGCCTCCGTCGCGCCATAGCGCGCTCAGGCCCGCCCACGCACGGGTGTCGAACGCGAGCAGAATCAGGATCACCATCCCCTGGATCACCTGCACCAGCACCGGCGATACGCCCTGGCTGCGTTGCATCGCCTGCGAGCCGTTGTCGAGCGCGCCGAATAGAAGCGCGGTCAGCATCACGCCGAGCGGGTTGAGCCGCGCGACCAGGGCCACCGCGATCGCCTCGTAACCCCATCCGGGCGAGAGGCTTTCGTACAGCCGATGCGTTATCGCCGAGACCTGGACCGCGCCGCCCAGACCGGCGAGCGCCCCGCTAAGCGCCATCGTCACGATCCCCAGCCGCGCGACCGGGATGCCGAAGAACGCCGCGACGCGCCGGTTGCGGCCCATCGCGCGCAACTCGAAACCGCTGCGAGTATGGAAGAGCCAGAGCCACGATCCGAGCGCGAGCGCTACCGCGAGGATCATGCCGGCGTTGAGCCGGCTTGGCGGCGCGAACGTCCACAGCTCGGCGGCGCGCGCGATCGGCGCGCTCTTGGGATATGAGCGCGAGGGCTCGATTAGCGGACCATGCACGGCATAGCTCAGGAGTTGCACGGCGACGAAGTTGAGCATGATAGTGCTGATCACTTCGCTGACCGCGCGCCGCTCGCGAAGCCATCCGCAAATTCCGCTCCACAGCGCGCCGCCCACCGCGCCGGCCATCAACACCAGTCCAACCGCCAGCGGCCGGGGCCATCCGTCAAGAGCAATTCCGAGCGCACCCGCGGCGAGCGCACCGGCCAGCAACTGGCCCTCGGCGCCGATATTCCACAGCGCCCCGCGAAAGGCGATCGACACCGCTAGCCCGGTAAAGACCAGCGGCGTCGTCTTGACCAGCGTATCGGTGGCGGCAAGCCAGTTGCCGAAGGCGCCTTCCCACAGCGCGGCGAAAACGGCGAGCGGTGAAGCTCCGAGCGCGAACAGGATGAGCGAGATGAGCGCGGCCGAGAGCGCGAGCGCCGCGACAGGCTTGGCGAGCCGGACGAGCATCACGGCGCGACGTTAGCCCGAACGCGCGCCTTCACCTTTTTCACCGACACTCGCGACAGCAGCTTCGTTGTCGCGGCTTTAGCCGTTGCTTCAATTGCGCCTCTGGCTGACTCGCGATTCGGTGCATGGTGTTTTGCCGCGCAAATGAGCAGAGCCCTCTTGAAATCGTAGGGGCCGTTCGTGAACGGCCCTCTCCCGTCGCGTCGCGCGGGTGCAGCGTCACATCTCGCCGTCACATCTCAAAGTGACCTGCGGCTTTGACGTGATGCGCATCGTCGCGATGCGCCAGGTCGGGATTGCATCCGCGCTTCACCGCCAGCCAATAGGTGAAAAGCTGCAGCGAGAGCAGCAACGCGAACGGGCTCAGCACCTCGTCCTCGCCCTCGACCTGGATTCCGACGTCGACCGCTTCGGCCAGCGCCGAACCGGAGCGGGTATAGATGCCGAGGCGCTCCGCGCCGATCTCGCCGAGCGCATTGGCCACCTGCTCGGCGCGCGCGCCAGCCGCGCCGCCGCCGCTCGCGATGATGACGAGGGTGTCGCGGTCGGCCGAGCTTATCGGGCCGTGCAGAAATTCCTCGACCTGCATCCCCTCGGCATAGGCGAAGCTGGTCTCCTTGAGCTTGAGCGCGACCTCGCGCGCGGTCGGGTAGTTGGGCCCGCCGCCGAGCACCACGATCCGGCGGTAGTTGCGCAACTGCTCGGCCGCGTCGCGCTCGCCCGAATCGTCGCCGAGCCGCCGGCGCATCAGCTCTGGAATCGCCTCGAACTCCGCGCGCATCCGCTGCGTCTCGAGATCGCCGTTGCCGGCTTGCGCGCGAAGCTCGAGCGCCAACTCGAACAGCAGCGCCATCGCCGTCGTCAGGCTCTTGGTATGGGCCGCCGACTGCTCCTGATCGGTCGTGAGCAGCAGATGGTCCGCCTGGCGCGCGCCCTCGTCGGGTCCCTGCCCGCAGATCGCGGCGGTCACGATTCCGGCGGCCTTGGCCTCGGCGACCGCGCGCGCCGAGTACTGTTTCCATCCGCGATGCGACAGCACGAGCAGCGCGCCGCCCGTCGCCGGTTTGAGCCCATAATTCGCGGCGTCGAATGAGCTTACGGCCCTGACCGAGGCCGTCTTTCCTATAGCGTCAACAGCCCCGATTCTGCCGACCGTACGCAGCCAGTACTCGCCGTACATCGCGCCGTTGAGCGAAGTGCCGAGCCCGGCCAGCGTCAGCGCTGGCGTCTCCTTGAGCGCGCGCGCCAACGCCGTGACGCCCTCGCGGTTGCGCGCCACGACCTCGGCGATCGCCGCGGGCTGAGCGGTTATCGCGTCGAACATGTGGAACGGATGGCCGCCGCGCGCCTTGGACGGGTCGATTACTGATTGGCTCTTTGATGGCACTATGGGACCTTCGATGTGAGTGGCGACGGTAGGAGTCGAACCTACACCGCCCAAAAACCCTATCATAATCAAGGATCAGGTCCACCGGAAAACGCCAAAATCGAGCGTTCTAGCTGGCACTTTGTTGGCAGTGCCGCGCACCTGATTCCTGGCCTCTCCGAGCTTCGTTATTTGCTGGGCGTCGATGATGCTGACGGCCGGCCGCTGCGCCGCGCGCGAAACGGGGACGGACCCTCGTGAAGCGCTTTACGCGAAGGCGCGCGGTCGTAGTGTCCCCGCATCTTGCTCTGACCGCCTATCCCGCGGCGTTGAAGCGGCGCTTGAACCGTCCCGACAGGCGCCGCGAGCTGCGTGCGTGGCGCGACGCGAATAGCACACCGAATAGCAACTCCAATAGCCAGTACGCTGTCCGCTGCGAGTGTCCGCGCGGGACGGTATTCAACTGCCAGAGCGGAATCGCGATGCAAGCCGGCTGTCGGCGCTGGCGCTGCCCGGCATGCGGCCGGCGTAACGCGCGCAAGGTCGCCGCGCGCTTCTCGCGCTTGGGCGCTGATGTCCTGATGACATTGAGCCTGCCGCGCTCCGCGTGGGCGACGCCGGAGAACGCGGCTGAACTCCAAAAGCGCTGCCGCTCGCTGCTCCGCTACATGGTCCGCCATCGTCTCGTCGAAGCCTATGGATGGGTGCGCGAGGAAGGCAAGCCGCGCGCTGAGTGCGTGTGTGCTCCAATGCTTCAGGGCTGCATCTGCGGCGCGAACGGCCGGCAGCTCCATCGGCATTTTCTCTTGCGCGTGCCGCGCCGCAACGGCTTCCGCCGCGGCTGGCTTCCGTGGAAGAAGCTCCAGGCTGCGGCTAAGCGCTGCGGTTTGGGCACGCTCGCTTTTCAACCGGTTCGCGATGGCGCCGGCGCAGCGCGGTACGTGTCGAAGTACCTCGCGAAGTCGGTCGGCGCGGCGGCCGGCCGCGCGCGGCGCTACGCGATGAATATCTCGATTCCTGAAAGCAAGGAACCCGGATGGGTGCGGTCTCGGTGGAGCCTAGTGCTTTTCAGCTTCGACCGACTGCCGCAGCCGCGGCCGATGGCAGCCGGCGCTTCACCCTACAAACCGGCCATCTTCACCGGCGTGCCGGAGTCTGCGACGGCGGCCCCGCGCTTTTCGCGGCCGTACCTTAACTTTGAAAGAGAGCCTTCGGGCGAGGTTGAGCACAGGATTTGTAATCCTGTGGTCTCTTGCAACCTATTGCATTGTCTACGCTATTTTTATGGTGGGCGTACTCTGGGCGTGTCACGAGATGAGCGAGGCGAGCGTGCAAGCAGCGCAACAAAGGAGTATACTAAGAACAGGGGCAGATGTTGTGTTGAAAACGTGGTGGTTTTGGGCCGATTGGAGAACCCAGACGCCGCGTCTCCCAGGGCGTCCGGCAAGTACGCGGCTTAAGAGCTCAGGATTTGTAATCCTGCGCCCGTCTAATTACCCGCGCAGACCATAGACTTTTAGACGCTGGGCGCATTTTGGGCGTGTGATGCAAACGCTCTGAAGCGTCGATGATGCGCGCGCTTCATCGCCCAGAAACCCGTGCGGTTCTCAAACAAAACGATTTAGTTCGTCGCGCGGCGCGCGCGGCTCTGCCCGGCGGCGCGTCGCTGCTCGCGTTCGGCATCCGATAGTCGGCGCCGGCGCGGCGCTTCGAGCTGGGCCTCGCGGGACCGGATGAGGTCCGCCATCTGGTCCATGATGGGAAGTGCGCGGCCGTAAGGTGGCGCGGTCGCTCGTGCGGTGCGAGTGAGTGGCGACGGTAGGAGTCGAACCTACGACACTGCGGATATGAGCCGCATGCTCTAACCAACTGAGCTACGTCGCCACCGAACCGTCAACATTAGCCGGAGCGGCGTAGGCTTAAAAGAGCTTCGGCTGGATCCTGAATGCCCTCGCCCGCGTCGTCCGCGGGAGAGGGTCAGGGTGAGGGTCCCTTAGATAATACTGTCGCGATCGATCATCTATGCGCGCCCTCATCCAACGCCGCCAAAATCTGCTCCAATACTCCGTCCGTATCAGTCAGCACCTGGTCGTTCCAGAAGCGCAACACGCGAAATCCATGGCTCTCCATGAATGCGCTCCGCTTTTGGTCCGCGTCGATCTGCTCCGAATGCTGTCCGCCGTCCAGCTCGACCACCAGCCGTCGCTCGACGCAGCAAAGATCGGCGATGTAAGGCCCTATTCGATGCTGTCTTCTGAATTTCGCGCCCAATTGTCGGCCACGCAGGCGCATCCATAATTCCAGTTCGGCGTCAGTTTGGTTGCGCCGCAGTTCGCGGGCTCGGCTGCTAGAAGTGGTCTGCACTGTAGGGACCAGACAATAATTTCGAGCGCGTGTCATATTCCCTTGACGAAAAGGGATTCTTAGGGACCCTCACCCTAACCCTCTCCCGCGAACGAACGCGAGCGAGGGCATCAGACGCGCGAGTCACGCGGGCGAGCGTCGTTACAAGCCTTGGCGCTCAATTTCAAAAGAGCTTCAGCTGAGCGCGATGGCGCTGGTTTTGGCCTGACGGCTGCGCCGCCCGACCTGGTAGAGCGCGCCCTCGGTCAACTCAATACAGGTCAGCTTGCCGCCGTAGACCAGGCCGGTGTCGATGCCCAGCTTGTACGGCAAATCGACCATCACCGCCCGCATCGGGGTATGTCCGAAGACCACAGTCGAGCCGAGCTTATGCGGGCTGAAAATAAATTCCTGGCGAATCCAGAGCATATCCTCGATACGCTGTTCCTCGAGCTCCAGCGCCGGCACGACGCCGGCGTGGACGAACAGGTAGGGCGGCCGCAGATAGCTGGTCGCCAGACGTTTGACGAAATCGAGATGCGGGTCGGGGATGTGATCGCGCGCCTCGGGCAGACAGTGCTCGTTCACGCCGTAGCTCTCCAGCGTCGCGGCGCCGCCATTGAACAGGAACGACTCGCCGTAGTTTCCCGGCAGGCCGAGATACGAGCACATCATGTCCTCGTGATTGCCCTTCAAGAAGACGAACTCCGCGCCGCCCATGCGCTCGCGATCGAGCAACAGCTCGATAACGTCGTGCGCCGACGGTCCGCGATCGACGTAGTCGCCGACGAACACCACCGTGTCGCCGCGCACCGGCTTGATCGCGTCGAGCATCACGCCGAGCTCATCGGGGCATCCGTGGATATCACCGATCGCGAACAGGCGTCCGGCCGCGGCACCCTGATGTGATTTGTTGTTTCGCGTCGCCATCGTATATGCGGCTAATCGCGTTGCGCCGTGACCGCCGATCCTTCCGCGAGCAGTTCGCCCAGCGCCTTGCGATCCTCGATCACGCGGCGCGCTGCAGTGTACGGGTTCAGGCTTCCGGCACGGACTTCGCTGACCACGCCGTTGACGCCGCCGCTTTTGACCGCGCGCGCGGCCCGCTCTTCCATCTCGGCGCTCAGCACCTCGACGAATTCGCGCGTCCGCCGCTCACGCTCGCGCTCGGGACTGCGATCGGCCGCGACATACTCGGCGTGGCGCGCGATCGCCGCCATCAGCGCGTCGATGCCCTGGTCGGCTGCCGCCTGCGTCAGCACCACCGGCGGCAGCCATCCGGCGTCCTGGCGGCCCAGATGCACGCCGAGCTCGAGTTCCGCCTTGACCCGATCGGCGCCCTCGCGGTCGGCCTTGTTGACCACGAACAGGTCGGCGATCTCATTCAGCCCGGCCTTCATCACCTGCACGCCGTCGCCGCCCTCGGGCACCGTCACGACCACGGTGGTATCGGCAAGGTCCATCACCGAAAGCTCGGTCTGGCCGACGCCGACGGTCTCGATGATGATGATGTCGAAGCCGAAGGCGTCGAGCAGCTTTACGACCTCGCGCGCGGCGCGGCTCAGTCCGCCATGACTGCCACGGGTCGAGAGGCTGCGGATGTAAACGCCAGAGTCGCGGTAATGGTCGGTCATGCGCACGCGGTCGCCGAGCACCGCGCCGCCGGAAAAGGGGCTCGAGGGATCGATCGCGAGCACGCCGACTTCCTTGCGCTGCGCGCGATACTTGGCGATGAGGCGGTTGACGAGCGTCGATTTGCCCGCGCCGGGCGCCCCGGTCACCCCGATAATGTAGGCGTGGCCGACCCGGGAATAAATGCGTTCCATCACGGTGCTGACCACGGCAGCGCGGTTCTCGACGAGCGTGATCAGCCGAGCCAGGGCCAGGCGATCGCGAGCCGCAAAACGCTCCAGCAGTGAGTTCAGACGCGTGTTATCCACCGGATCTATAAGGTTACCCTGTTTGCTGGATTGATGATAACCGCTGGAGCAACGCAGGCGCAATTAAAAGGCATTTGAGGCCGCACGCGGCACGGCGCGTCAGCCTGTTCAAGGTTGTTTCCTGCCTTGTTGTCTTGAGCCCGCAGTGCGCATATTGTGCAGGCAAATACTGATGAAACTGCCTGACGTTTACACCGACTGGCGAATCGTGACCGGACTCGCGTTGATCGTGCTCGGGGCGTTCAATTGGGAAATCGGCCGCGCCCGCACCCAGGAATATAGCCGTATCGTCGTCGGCACCACGGACGTCGCGGCCGACGAGGCCTACCGCAGCTTCGACGAACTCGACCCGCACACTGACAGCGAAGTGCTGGCGCCGTTCACCAACGCTCAGCGCCAAGTCTCCTATGCGACCGCGCGGATGGACTTCTATCACGCGACGTTTCTCACCGGGCAGGCGCTGGTGCTGGCCGGCGTGGTGCTGACGCTGGTCGGCTTCATCGTGATAATCCAGCGCGACAACCGTCACGTCCATCGAAGGCTGCGGGCAACCCTGGGCGGCAGCGCGCCGCCGCACGCGCACTAGCCAACGGCGCGGACGTGCAGCGTCACTTTGCCCGTGGCGCAGTCTCACCTTCCGATGATTTCAGGAATGCAAGCATGGTCAAGCTGCTCGCTGAGCCGGCCCCGGCCAAGATAAATCTCTTCCTGCGCGTCGTCGGGCGGCGGGCCGACGGCTATCACGAGCTCGATTCGGTTTTTGTCCCGGTCTCGCTGTGCGACCAGGTGCGGGTGGAAATTCGCGCGGAACCGCGAAGCGCCGCCGATACGACGATCGGCCTGCATTGCGATCGCACCGATATCCCCGCGGGCGAAAAAAACCTGGCATGGCGCGCCGCCGACGCGTTCCTCGGCGAGTTCGGCACCGAGATTCATCGTCCGCGCGAGGTCGCGATCGATTTGCGCAAGGAAATTCCGGTAGGCGCGGGCCTCGGCGGCGGCTCGAGCGATGCCGGCGCGGTGCTGCGCATGATGGCCGCGCTATGCCGCGTCGACGACCTGTCGCGGCTTGCCCAAGTCGCGCTCGCACTCGGCGCCGACGTCCCGTTTTTCCTCGATCCGCATGTCGCGCACGTCGGCGGCGTGGGCGAGCGTATCGCGCCGCTTGAAATCGATGCGTCGGGCGAGCGCGCGCCTTTATGGCGAGCTCCGCTATCGATGATAATCGCGGTGCCGCCGGTCGAGGTCTCGACCGCCGAGGTCTTCCGCGCGCTCTCGCCCGAACAATGGAGCGGCGCCGCGCCAACGGAGCATCTGCACGCGATCGCCTCGGGCGCAATCAGACCCGCGATGCTCCAAAACGATCTGGCGGCGGCGGCGATGGCGCGATATCCGGAAATCGCGCAACTCCGCTCGGCGCTGCTTGCAGCCGGAGCGGAGGGTGCGTCGATGTCGGGCAGCGGCGGCGCGGTCTTTGGAATTTTCCTCGGCGCGAAGCAGGCTGATCAAGCCGCTAGCATGATGCGTCAGAATCATCCACAGGCACGATATTACGTCGTAAATTCGCTTTTTTAAATTATACGGCAATGCGGGCCGCCCTTCCTGCAGCAGGTAGATCCTTTCCCCAACACCGCAACTTGTGGAATTAGTCGATAGCCGCGATTGACACCCAAAAACACCATCAATTAACATCCCTGTCACAAAGCCGCCGCGCGCTGCGGCCAATAGTTTGGGCCGATCCGCTGACAACAGTTTCGCGTCACAGCTTTATCGAATGACCCGGAGGCGGCGGACGGCTCGGCGGCGCGCCGAACCTCAGCGCGAGCGGCTCGCGTCATGGGCCTGTGCTATGCTTGATGGCCCTTCAGCATGAGCGGATGGAAGGGACACGGCCCGTGCTGGGCGGTCGCCAAGCTGGTAAGGCACCAGGCTTTGGACCTGGCATTCGAAGGTTCGAATCCTTCCCGCCCAGCCATCAATTTTTGGCCGCTCGCGCGAGTGCGGGAAAATCGGCGTGAACGCGAGTGACAACGGCGGGACACGATGAAAGAAGAGTCGCGATTTTGGCGTGGCCGGAGGGGCCTCGATGCCTGAGCGGGCGAAAGACGAACTGGAAATCTTCACCGGCAGCTCCAATCCGGCGTTGGCGCGCGAGGTGTGTGAGCATCTCGGCGTGCGGCTGGGCGAGGCCGAAGTCGGCCGCTTCCCGGACGGCGAGGTGATGGTCGAGGTGCGCGAGAACGTGCGCGGCGGCGATTGCTTCGTGCTCCAGTCGATCTGCACTCCGCCCAACGACAACCTGATGGAACTGCTGTTGCTGATGGACGCGCTCAGGCGCGCCTCGGCCAAACGCATCAGCGCGGTGATTCCCTATTTCGGCTATTCGCGCCAGGACCGTAAGGTCGCCCCGCGCGTGCCGATCAGCGCCAAGCTGGTCGCTGACGTCGTCACCGCCGCCGGCGCCTCGCGCGTGCTGACGGTCGATCTCCACGCCGGCCAGATCCAGGGCTTCTTCAATATCCCGGTCGACAACCTGTACGCGATGCCGGTGCTGATCCAGTACCTGCGCAAGCGCCTGGAGGGCCGCCGCGTCTCGGTGGTCTCGCCCGACGCCGGCGGCGTGGAGCGGGCGCGCGCTTTTGCGCGGCGGCTCAACGCCAACCTCGCGATCATCGACAAACGCCGCCCGCGCGCGAGCGAGGTGGCCGAGATGCAACTGGTCGGCGAAGTGCGCGACTCCTCGGCGCTGCTGGTCGACGACATGATCGATACCGCCGGCACGATTACCGAGGCGGCCAAGGTGGTGATGAACGCCGGCGCGAACGAAGTGCTGGCCTGCGCGACCCATCCGATCCTCTCCGACCCGGCCTGCGAGCGCCTGAACAAGTCAAATATCAAGGAAGTGATCACCACCAACACTATCCCGCTGCGCGCCAAGGCGCAGGCGGAACTCGGCTCGCTCAAAGTGCTGTCGGTCGCGAGCCTTATAGCGGAAGCCATCCGGCGCATACATAATGAAGAGTCGGTAAGCTCGCTTTTCAATTGAGAGACGGGTTAAACCGATTTCCGATCCGATTTGCTCCGAACTGATTCATCCCGAATGATTTACGCGGATATTCAAGCCGCTAATATTTAAGTGAGGACGTGATGGAGACTGTCGAACTGGCCGCCGAAATCAGAGAGACGCGGCCCAAGAGCCGCCGCCGTCGACTGCGCCACGAAGGCCGTATCCCGGCGGTTCTCTACGGACCCAAGACCCAGGCCACGCCGATCGCAATCAGCAGCGTAGAGCTGCGCTCGCGCGTCTCGGCCAGCGCCCGCCAGCGCCTGATGCGGCTCAAATCGAGTTCGCCCGAGCTCAACGACCGCCACGTCATCGTCAAGGAGATTCAACGCGCGCCGGTCAGTGGGGCCTTCGTCCACGCCGATTTCTACGAGGTCGATCTCACGCAGCCGATCCGAGTCGAGGTACCCCTGCGCTTCGTCGGTAAGGCGCCCGGCGTCGCCGAGGGCGGCATCCTGCAGCCGCTGGTGCGCGAGGTCGAGGTCGAATGTCTGCCCTTGGAGATTCCCGACGCGGTCGAGGTCGACGTGAGCGGGCTCAACATCCATGACGTGATCCATGTCTCCGCGGTAACCTTCCCCGGCAACCTCAAGCCGATTTTCGATACCGATTACCCGGTGGTCACCGTGCTGCCGCCGACCGTCGCCGAGGCGCCGGTCGCCGCCGTAGCCGAGGCCGCCCCGGTCGAAGGCGCCGAAGGTGCCGAAGGAGCGGCAGCCGCACCAGCGGCGGGCGTCGCCGCCGAGGCGGGCGCCAAGGAAGGCGCCAAGGGCGCTGCGAAAGAGGGCTCCAAAGGCGGCGCCAAAGAGGCCGCCGCCGACAAGGGCGGCGGCCAGAAAAAGGGCTGACGCGCGCCGCGCGCCCGAGCGGGACGCGCGCGTGAACGCGCGCCGCTCGGGCGACGCGCTGCCAGCGGCGCGTCGCGCCGCTGGCGCGCATGGCCGCTACGCACGCTTCACGCGCGTAGCGGCGCTTCGAAAAGCGCGGCCTGCATTCCGGCCGCGTAGCGCGGCCGGAATACAGGCCGCGTGGCGGACCGGCCGGCGGGAGGCCGCCGCCTTTGGCGGCGGCCTCCCGCCGGCAACGGTGGTTGTTGCGAGGAGGAGGTTACGTTCCCGATGAGCTTTGCCCATCTCCACGTTCATACTCAGTACAGCCTGCTCGACGGCGCCAATAAGATCGAACCGCTGCTCGAGCACGCGCATGCCTCCGGCATGTCCGCGATGGCTATCACCGACCATGGCAACATGTTCGGCGCGGTCGAGTTCTTCAGCAAAGCCACCCAACGCGGGATCAAGCCGATCATCGGATGCGAGGCCTACGTCGCGCCGGGCAAGCGCACCGATCGCTCGCAGGTGCCCAAGGGCGACGATTTCGACGGCGGCGGCAACTTTCATCTGATCCTGCTCGCCGCCTCGCGCACCGGCTATCGCAATCTCTGCCGCCTGCTGAGCGCGGCGTACCAGGAGGGGCTCTACTACAAGCCGCGCATCGACAAGGAAATTCTCACCGAGCTCAACGAGGGCATCATCGCGCTCTCGGGATGTCTCTCGGGAGAGGTTGCGCGATGGCTCCGCGCGGGGCGGATCGATAAGGCGCGCGAGGCGGCCGAGAGCTACGCGCACATTTTCAAGGACCGCTTCTACCTCGAACTGCAGGACAATCGACTGCACGCGCCGCTCAACGACGCGCTACGCGAGATCGGCCGCACCGCCGGCCTGCCGCTGGTCGCCACCAACGACTGCCACTACCTGCATCGCGGCGACGCGCGCGCCCATGAAGTCCTGCTCTGCATCCAGACCGGCAAGACGCTCGCCGACGAATCGCGATGGCGCTTCGATACCGACGAGCTTTACGTCAAGACGCCCGAGGAGATGGCCAAGGCGTTCGGCGCGGAGTCCGAGGAATTCCGCAACACGATGGAGATCGCGCGGCGGGTCGACTTCGAGTTCGAGTTCGGCAAGTTTCATTTCCCGATTTACCAGGACGCGCCGCCCGACGATCTCGACCAGGTACTCGAAGCGCGGGTGAAAGCGGGGCTCGGCGCGCGGCTCGCTGAGATACACGCGCGCCGCGGCGAATTCGACGAGGCGCCCTACTACGAACGGCTCGATCGCGAATTACCGGTCATCCGCGAGATGGGTTTTTCGGGCTACATGCTGATCGTCGCCGACTTTATCGACTACGCCCGCAGTCAGGGTATCCCGGTCGGACCGGGCCGCGGCTCGGTGGTCGGTAGCCTGGTCTCCTACGCGCTCAGGATAACCGAGGTCGACCCGATCGAGCACAAGCTGCTGTTCGAGCGATGGCTCAACCCGGGACGCAAGTCGATGCCCGATATCGACGTCGACTTCTGCTTCGAGCGGCGCGACGAGGTGCTCAACTACGTGCGCGCGAAATACGGCGCCGACCGGGTCGCGCAGATCATCACCTTCGGCACGATCAAGGGCAAACAGGCCATCCGCGACGTCGGCCGCGTACTCGGGCTGTCGTTCGCCGAGACCGATCGCATCGTCAAGCTCTATCCGACGCCCAAGCAGGGCCGCGACTTCCCATTAAGCGCGGCGCTCGAGATGGAGCCGCGGCTTAGGGCGGAACGCGAGAGCCATCCCGATCTTTTCGAGTACGCCTTCAAGCTCGAGGGGCTGCTGCGTCATGCCTCGCGCCACGCGGCCGGCGTGGTCATCTCCGACGTTCCACTGGCCGAAGTCGTTCCGCTTTACGCCGACAAGGAACGCACCGACGGCGCGATGGCGATTACGCAGTACTCGATGAAGGGCGTCGAGGAGATCGGCCTCATCAAATTCGACTTCCTCGCGCTGAAGAACCTGACCCTCATAGTGGAGACGCTCAACCTGGTGCGCGCCGGCGGCAAGGAACCGCCGGATTTGAACCGCTTGCCGCTCGACGATCCCGATAGCTACAAATTGCTCGCGCGCGGCGACACGGTCGGCGTCTTCCAGATGGAAGGGTCGGGGATGCGCCGTTTCCTGACCGAGCTCAAGCCCTCGAATTTCGAGGACGTGATCGCGGCTATCTCGCTGTTCCGCCCCGGCACGCTGGACTCCGGGATGGTCGATCCGTTCATCAAGCGCAAGCACGGCAAGGAGCCGGTCGAGTACGACCATCAACTGCTCGAGCCAGTGCTGCGCGACACTTACGGCGTGATCATCTACCAGGAGCAGGTGATGCGCGCGGCGCAGGCGCTGGCCGGCTACACGCTGGAGGAAGCCGACATCCTGCGCGCCGCGATGGGCAAGAAGAACAAGGCGCAAATGGAGCGCGAGCGCGCACGCTTTCTCGACGGCGCGAAGAAAAACGGGCTTGAGCCCGCGCTGGCCAAATCGATCTTCGAGAAGATCGAAACCTTCGCCTCCTACGGCTTCAATCGCTCGCACGCCGCCGCCTACGCGCTGACTACTTACACCACTGCGTACTTGAAGGCGCACTATCCGCACGAGTTCATGGCGGCGCTGATGTCGCTCGACATGGACGACGTCGACAAGTCCTACAAGAACATCGCGGCGCTTCGCGAGATGCGTATCGCGTTGCTGCCGCCCGACGTCAACCACAGCGGAGTGAAGTTCACGGTCTCTGGCGAAGCGATCCGCTTCGGCCTGGGCGCGATCCGCGGCGTGGGCAGCAAGAGCGCGGAGGCGATGATCGCGGTGCGTCTAAGCGGCGGTCCGTTCAAGGACCTGCTGGATTTCTGTCTGCGCGTCGGCACCCAGTTGATCAACCGCCGCGTACTCGAGGCGCTGATCAAATGCGGCGCGTTCGATTCGATCTCGCCTTCGCGCGCGCCGCTCATGGCGATCGTCGAGGACGCGCTCAAGGTCGCGCAAAAGGCCGAGAACGACACGGCCAAGGGCCAGCACGGATTATTCGGCGCCGCCGCGCGGCCGCAGGCGCTGCCGCCGCCGCGCGATCCGGTAGCGGAGTGGGATCAGAAAGAGATGCTGCGCAACGAGAAGGAGGCGCTCGGCTTCTACATCACCGCGCATCCGCTCGACAAATACGACCGCGAGCTGCGCCGGATCGGCGGCGTCTCGACCGCCGATTTGACCTCGCTGCCTGACGGCAGTCAGGTGCGCATCGCGGGCGTGGTGCAGGCGGCCAAGCTCAAGAACAACAAGGCCGGCAAGCGCTATGCGACGTTCTCGCTGGAGGACCGCCAGGGCGCGGTGGAAGTGATCGCATGGCCGGAGACCTATCAGAGGCACGAAGCGCTGATCATGGGCGACGAGCCGGTGGTGGCGCGCGGCAAGCTGGACGTCGACGACGAGCGCGCGCAGGTGATCCTCGACGAGATGCGGCCGCTCGGCACGGCGCTGATCGACGCGGTGCGCGAGGTGCATATCACGGCGCCGCGCGAGCGTCTGGCCAACGGCGCGCTGGAGGAACTGAAGGCGGTGCTCGGACGCCATAGCGGGCGCGCGATAACCTATTTGCATCTGGCGTTGGATGATGCGCACGAGGCGATCTTTCTGCTCGGCGACAGCTATCGCGTCGCACCGACCGACGAGTTCGTCGCCGCGGTTGAGCACACGCTCGCCCCGGCGTCGGTGATGCTGCGTTAGAGTCCTGGTGACGCTGGAGTGCGCACGCTAGTAATTGGCTCTTCCCTGTCGAGGCGTCGCCCACTTGCTGTCTTAGATCGTTTGGCTTTTTTTTTCTGAGCCCTCGCCCATAGGTTGCCTGAGCTCGTTTCCCTTTTAACGTCGTTTTTTTCTGAGCCCTCGCCCACATATATGTGGGAGAGGGTGTGGGTGAGGGGCCCTAAAAAATTCCTACCTGCTACATCACGACATCCAGCCAACATTATGCTTCCATCTCCATGATGCGGGCTCCTTTACTCGATCGCGCGCGGCAGTTGTAGCGCAATCAAACCAGGGCCGAGCTGGAGCTCTGGATGCGATTGCGCGGCCGCCAGCTTGGCGCAAAATTCAGACGCCAATATCGAATCGGGCGGTATATCGCAGACTTCTGTTGCCTTGAACGGCGGCTCGTGATCGAGCTCGACGGCGGGCAGCATCTGGAGCAGGTCGAAGCGGACCGAAAGCGGACCGCATATATGACTAGCCGCGGATTCCTGGTGTTGCGCTTCTGGAACGATCAAGTCCTGAAAGAAACGTATGCAGTCCTGGATCAAATTCTGCGCGAGTTGAAGCGAAGCGATGGCGAGTGACCACCGCAATCGGAATATTTAAAGGGACCCTCACCCACACCCTCTCCCGCAAACAATGCGGGCGAGGGCTCAGACAGAGACCGGAATTAGACAGAAAGCGAACTGAGGCACAGGAAACTGGTATTAGACAGTGGACGATCTCAGGCGATATGCGCTGGGGCTCAGAAAGAAACCGGGATTAGACAGTCGACGAGCTCAGACAGCATATGTCGGCGAGCGACGCCGCATAGAAGTCCAATTGCAGCCACTATCGGGTCGTCTACCAGATGCCGGGAATGAAGCATTCGGTCTCCTGAAGGTAGCGCGCGTACCGGTCGCCGAACTGCTCCAGCATCTCCGCCTCTTCCGTCGCGGCGCGCATCCGGCCCATCACGATCCCGAAGATCGCCGTGAGCGCCCCCGTGATCGGTGCGCCGAACTCGAGCGACCAGGCGAAGACCACCAGGAACTCGCCGAGCCAGATCGGATGGCGAATCGTGCCGTAAAGACCGTTGCGCACCAGGATGCGCGGACCGCCGGATTCCGGCGTCGAGCTGAAAAAGCCGAGCTGGATGCGCGCTCCGAGCGCCAGCCACAGACCCAGCAGTTCCATCAGCAAGCCCATCGCCTGTATCCATCGCGCCACTTCACCGCCATAGATGTAGGTCCGCTCGAACGGCGCCGCCGCGAAGCCCAGCAGCACTGGCAACTGGCGCAGGATCGATCCCGAAAGCAGCGCAGCGTCCGGCGGCGGCTCGAAATCCTCGCGCACCATCACGTCGGCGAGACGGAACCCGGCATACGCGATCAGGTAGGCGAGGATGTATGGATGCTCGGTGAAGTACTGAGTGATCCCCAAGCCCAGCGCGACCGCGCCGATCGTTGCCACCAAGAAAACGATAAGCTCGGAGAGCCGGATATCGATCCGGCGCCACCGCCGCGGCGAGGCGCTCGCGGGGATCGGGCCAAGATCGCCGGTGGGCGCCTTGAGCTCGCCGGTCGGCTTGCGCGGCTCGGCTTGCGTTCCGTTTCCCCCTTCCATGTAGGCAAATCTTGGCAGGATGAAGGCCGCGATTCAAAGGAAAGGCGTCGGGCGGCCGTGCGCCAGCGCTGACTACGCGTCGCTAGCCCAGCCGGCGCAAGGTGTCGCGGTCGCCGATCGCGACCAGGAAATCGCCCGCCTCGATACGGGTTACGGGATCGGGAATCAACGTGCTCGGAGCGTCGCCGCGCTTGAGCGCGACGATCCGCAGCCGTGTCGAGCTCTGCTCGACCGCGGTGATCGACTGGCCGACGAGCGCGCTGCCCGCGGCCACACGAATCTCCTCCAGATCGATCTCGGCGCCACGCCCCGGAAACGACAGCTCGAGGAAATCGACCACCGACGGGCGCATAACGCTGGCCGCGAGGCGTAGCGCACCCCACTGATAGGCCGCAACGGCCTGGTCCGCCCCCGCCATCCGCAGGTGCTGCAAGCCGACCTCCGACTCGCCGCGCGCGTGGATGTTGATTTTCGGGTTCATCGCGCGGGCCGAGAGCGTGATAAACACGTTGTCGGCGTCGGAGGCAGTGACGACCACGATTGCACGCGCCCGCGGCAGGCCCGCCTCCTCGAGCACGCGATCCTCCAGCGCGGATCCGATCACGAAGAGCAGGCCGGAGGCGGCCAGCTCGGCTTCGCGCGCCGGGTCGCGCTCGATCACCACCGCCTGGCCGCCGCTGCGCATCACTTCCTCGGCCACCACGCGGCCCATCCTGCCGAACCCGCAAATCACGACGTGGCCTTCGAGTTTTTCGATCTTGTGCTTCATCGCAACCCTCCCGAACGCCGCGCGCAACTGACCTTCGACCACGAACTGGGTGACGGCTGCGAAGATGTAGAACGCGGTGCCGACGCCGGTCACGATCAACCCCATCGTGAAGATCCGCCCACCCGTGCCGAGCGGCTTCACCTCTTCGTAGCCGACGGTCGAGATGGTGATGATGGTCATGTAGAGCGCGTCGAGCGCTGACATATGCTCGATCGCCATGTAGCCGGCAGTGCCGCCGGCGGTGAGTACCACGATTCCCGCGATCGCGAACAGGAGGTTGCTTCCCGGACTCATCCGATGCGGTTCCGCACCGCCAACACACCGGCTGTCTCCCCGCTACGCAGAATTCAGAGCACCTCGTGCGCTTCGAGCCAGCGCTCCGCGTCGATCGCCGCCATGCATCCAGTGCCTGCCGCGGTCACCGCCTGGCGATAGACCTTGTCGGCGACGTCGCCAGCCGCGAACACGCCATCGATGTTGGTATAGGTCGATCCGTTGCGGACTTTCAGGTAGCCGACTTCGTCCATTTCGAGTTGGCCCTCGAACAGGTGAGTATTGGGCTGATGGCCGATCGCGACGAACACGGCGTCGGTGCGGAAGTCGCTGACCGCGCCGGTCCTGACATTTTTAAGCCGCACGCCGCTCACTCCGGTGTTCTGCTCGCCGAAAATTTCCTCGATCGCAGAGTTCCAGATGAAAGCGATCTTCGGATTGGCGGCCGCGCGGTCCTGCATGATCTTGGACGCGCGCAGGGAGCTGCGCCGATGCACGATCGTCACCTTGCTACAAAAGCGCGTGAGAAACGTCGCCTCTTCCATCGCGGTATCGCCGCCGCCCACTACCACAGCCTCCTTGTTCTTGAAAAACGCGCCGTCGCAGGTCGCGCACGCGCTCACCCCGTAGCCCATCAGCCGCTTTTCCGATTCGATTCCGAGCAGCTTGGCCGACGCCCCAGTCGCGACGATTAGCGCGTCGGCGCTGATAGTCTTCGTACCCGCGGTCAGCTCGAACGGCCGCTTGCGCAAGTCAATCGCAGTGACTTCGCCAACGGCGAATTTGGTGCCGAAGCGCTCGGCCTGGCGCCGGAACACGTCCATCATCTCGGGACCCTGGATGCCGTGCTCAAAGCCGGGGTAGTTCTCGACCTCGGTGGTGATGGTGAGTTGGCCGCCGGGCTGATGGCCCTCGATCAGCAGCGGGGCTAGATTGGCGCGCGCCGCGTAGAGGGCGGCAGTGAGGCCCGCGGGGCCGGAACCGAGAATCACGAGGCGATAGGTTTCGTCTGCCATCTATATGTTATCGACTTTTGTTGTTATCGACTTTTGTTATCGCGCGTCTTTGCGAAATCGCGCGCTGGGGGGCCGCGCGCGGTACGTCATTGTTCGATTCGTGCGTTTCGTGCCGTATATTGTAGCGCTTTATTGTACCGGCGCATCGCGTCAACATAAGCTCTTAGCCGCCGCCCCCGATGCCACGCAAGAAGCCAACCAGCAAACGTTACGATCCCGCTAAGCGCGGCACGCTCACGCATCTGGACCGCCGCGGCCGCGTGCGGATGGTCGACGTCGGCGAAAAAGCGGTGACTCGGCGCGAGGCGCTCGCGCGCTGCGCGGTCAAGATGGAGCCGGCGACGCTCGACGCGATCGTCGGCGGGCGGCTCAAGAAGGGCGAGGCGCTGGCGGCGGCGCGCCTGGCCGGAATAATGGCGGCCAAGCGCACGCACGAGTTGATCCCGCTCTGCCATCAGATTCCGCTGGAGGTCGTAGAGATCGAATTCCGCCCCGACCCCGCCCACGCGACGCTCCATATCCAGGCCCGTGCGGCGACTGCGGCACGCACCGGCGTCGAGATGGAAGCCTTGGTCGCGTTAAGCGCCGCGGCGCTCACGATCTACGATATGGCCAAGGCCATCGATCGCGCGATGACGATCGACGCGATCCGGTTGGTCGGTAAATCGGGCGGACGCAGCGGCACCTTCAAGCGCGCGGGCGAGCCGCGATGGCCGTCCACGGACAGTTGAAAACTTGAGCCGTTAGAAAGTTGAAAAATTGAACAGCTCTCGACCGAACGGCGCGTCGACAACGCCGGGGCGGGTCTTCCTCAAAAAGGGCCGCGATGGTCCGATACGTGGCGGCAACCCCTGGGTCTTCTCGCAGGCGATCGATCGCGTCGAGCCCGGCGCAATCGAGCCCGGCGCGCGCGTCTGGGTCCTCGACGCGGCCGGCGCGACGATTGGACACGGCTATTACAATCCGGCGACCACGATCGCGGTGCGGATGCTCGCGCTCGGCGGCGAACCCGCTCCTGCCGAAATCGTCCGCTGGCGTATCGAGCGCGCGTCAAAGCTGCGCGAGCGCGTGGTCGGTGCCGACACGGATTGTTACCGGATACTCAACGGCGACGGCGACGGCCTCTCGGGCGTGGTCGTGGATCGCTACGGCGAGGTTGCCGTGATGCAGTTGCTGACCGCGGGCGCAGAGCGGATGCGCGCCGAAATCGTCGAGCATCTGAATCAGTTGATCTCGCCGCGCGCAATTCTCGAACGCAGCCAGGGCGCCGTGCGCCGGCAGGAGGGACTCGAGGATCGGGTGGGCGTCCTTGCGAGTGCGGCCGCCGGCGAAGCCGTGATGAACGAGAACCGCGTGCGCGAGAACGGGCTATCGATGACTGTCGACCTGGAGCGCGGCCAGAAAACCGGCGCGTTCCTCGACCAGCGGGAGAATCGCGCACGTTTCGGCGCGTTGGCCGCGGGCGCTCGCGTGCTCGATCTGTGCTGCTACACCGGAGGCTTCGCGCTGAACGTGCTTAAGGGCGGAGCGAAAGAGATCGTCGCGGTCGACACTTCCACGCATGCGCTCGATTGTGCGCGGCGCAACCTGGAGCTCAACGGCTATCCGTCCGGCGCCGTCCGCTTCGTGCACGGCGAGGCAGGCGAATACCTGGGCAGACGCGACGAACTTTTCGATTTGATCGTGCTGGATCCGCCGCCTTTTGCGCGCAGCCGCGCCGATGCGCGCCGGGCCGAGCATCTCTACGTCGAACTAAACGCGCTTGCGCTCCGCGCGCTCAACCCGGGCGGCTTCCTGATGACCTTCAGTTGCTCGTCGCATTTTTGCGGCGAGGATTTTGTTCGCGCGATGCGTATCGCCGAGGGCCGTTCGGGGCGCCGGATGCGCCTGCTCGCGCGCCTGGGGCCCGGCCCCGACCATCCGGTGCTGCTGGGTCATCCCGAGGGCGAATACCTAACCGGCGTGCTACTGCGCGACCTGGGTTAGCGAGGCGATTACCCTCTCCTTGTCCAAGAGAGCTTTGCACAAAGCGACCGCCCTTCTGGCCCCTCTCCTTGTCGGGGAGCTTCGCACAACCCATGCGCTGGCATCTTCTAACCTCTCCTTGACCTAGACCTAGGACAAGGAGAGGGGCCACGAAGGACCGATGTCAGTTACGCAAAGCTCTTGGTCAAGGAGAGGGTGAAGGGATGCCGAACGGTTGGGTTATGCAAAACTCTCTCCCCAAAGGGGACAAATAAGAAACGACAAGTCTCGGAAAAAGTAGTAGGTAGTGAAGGATGAAACTCGAGCGGCTCGATCATTTCGGAATCGAGGTCAGCGACCTCGCGCTCGCCGAGCGCTTCTACACCGAAGTCCTCGGGCTCAGCATGGTAACCCATCTCGGCGACCAGGTGCTGCTGGATTGCGGCGGACAGAACCTCGCGCTCTTCCACGTCGCGCGTCCGCCGATTTCGCCGACCGAGCGTCAGGCTCGGATTTCACATCCGCTCGGCCGGGGCCATCATGCCTTTCGCGTGAGCCGCGCCGATTTCGCCGCCGCCAAGGAGCGCTTCACCAACGCCGGCGTCGAAAGCGCGCGGCCAATTGACTGGGGCGATCACGATTGCCTCTACTTCCTTGATCCCGACGGCAATCTGCTCGAGATCGTGAGCTACCGCTAGATTGACTTGGTTAACGCCGCGGGCGCGGCGTAGTCTTCAGCGGCGCACGCGCAGGCCGAGCGCCATGCTGGAATCTGAAATCTCGTTGACCAAGTTGGCGGTCTCGCTCAGCTCGGGCCGGTTGGCCAGCTCGAGCCATTGCGGCTCGGCGCTTACCGGGCCGCCCTTGAGCGAGATCGCGCGCAGGTTGATCGCGATGTCCAGCAGCATCAGATCGCGCGGCAGCGGCGAGCGGGTCGGCGCGTCGGCGGGATAATACTCCAGTTGCGCGACCAGCGCGCTCAGCTCGTCCTCGCCCATCCGCGCGAGGCGCAAGACGTCGTTGAGGTTGATCTTTTCCATCGTTCATCGGCGTACCAGCCGTCCCCACCAGCATAGCAGCCGCCGCACCTGCATAGCAGCCGCCCGCCAATTCGCGGCGCGTGGCGACGCCGGTTGCCGGGGGCCAAGCGGTGTGCAATGAAGCTCTCAGCCGCGCGAGTGCGCCGGCATGCCGCGCGGTCGGCACTGCGAAGGAGTGGGCGCGAAGGAGTGCGCCGCGAAGGAGGGTGATTCGTGAAGTTCGGACTTTTCTACCAGCTGCCCTGCGCCGCGGAGCAATCCGAGCCTGCACGCTACCAGGAGACGATCGAGCAGATCGTGCTCGCCGACCAACTCGGCTTCGACGTCGCGTGGCTGGCCGAACTGCATTTCTTCCGAAACTTTTCGATCATGCCGTCGCCGCTGATGGTCGCGGTCGCCGTCGCGCAGCGCACCCGGCGCATCCGGCTCGGCACCGCGGTGACGCTGCTCCCGTTCCATCATCCGCTGCGTGCCGCCGAGGAAGCGGCCACCGCCGACCTGTTGACCGGTGGGCGGTTGGAGTACGGCGTGGGGCGCGGCACGATCGCGGTGCACTTCCAGGGCTTCGGGATGGCGCGCGACGAGAGCCGCGAGCGCTTCGAGGAGGCGTTGGAAATACTCGTGCGCGCGTGGACCGACGAGCGCGTCACCTACAACGGCCGTTTTTACCAGGTCGCCGATATAGCGGTGGAGCCGCGCCCGCTCCAGAAGCCGCATCCACCGATCCGTATCGCCGCCAACAGCCCCGAAACTGCCGAGTTCGCCGGCCGCAAGGGCTACGACGTGCTGGTCGCCTCACCCATCAACCCGGTGCCCGGCTTCTACGAGCACATCCGCGCCTACCGCGCTGCGCTCAAAATCGGCGCGCGCCCCGCGCATGCGGGCGACGTCGCGGCCCTGTTTTTTGTCTGCCCGCACGCCAGCCGCGCCGCCTCGCGCGCCGAAGCCGAGCGGAGCCTGCTGCACTACTTCCGCACGATCGGCGAACAGGCGCTACTCGGCGGTCGCGGCCAGTACGAGGGCTCCTACGCCTATCTCGAACAGGTGCGCGAGCGCGCAGCGGCGATGACCTACGAGACGGTCGACGCGACGATGGCGGTTTACGGACCACCCGAGGAGTGTATCGCGCGCATCAACGACGTCTACCAGCACAGCGCGATCGATCAGCTCGTATGCTGGTTCAACGCGGGCGGCCTGATACCGCATCGCGACGTGATGGCGACGATGGAACGTTTCGCGTCGCAGGTGATGCCGGCCGTGCGCGCCCTGGGTGCACGATAAAAGTCTCGCCTCCTTGGAGGAGAGGACCAGGGTGGGTACAGACCGGCAGGATCGGTAACAGAATAGACCGGCAACATGGGTAACAGATTAAACAGACACGGCAGGAGGTGGATGCGATGCCGTGGCGAGAGGTCTGTCCCATGGACGAG